>Ga0302309_10000018_pt1 | contig 231853 bp, 185 predicted proteins | sample III_Palsa_N1_1_FD_200453 | JGI IMG/M metagenome (GOLD analysis project Ga0302309, IMG submission 200453) | Peat permafrost microbial communities from Stordalen Mire near Abisko, Sweden - III_Palsa_N1_1 | ecosystem: Environmental > Terrestrial > Soil > Palsa > Peat permafrost | place: Sweden...
AAACCTATCGAGATGGCATCCCTAAACAACAAAAAATAAATACCTAATTCTGTTACCGAATTACTAAACCCTTACAATTGCGAGCGATAGCGTGGCAACCCCGTCGCGTTCAATATGCAAGCGACGAGGTTGCTTCGTCGTTCCTCCTCGCAATGACATGTTTTAGCAAAAAAAATAGCGATGGATTTGAAACCCATCGCTATAATATATATCCTGTAAGACAACCTTATTTACTCCCCACCACCGGTTTATCAACCGACGACGACCCCCTCAACCTCAACTCACTATTTAAAGTAACCTGTTCAAATTGTCGGCTGCCCGCAGGGGTTTTTAGTTTGTGCAGCAAAATGGTTATCACATTATCGGCAATTTCTTCAATAGGTTGCGCTATCGCGGTAATTGATGGCGAGTACATTTCAAATACCTCGTTATCATCAAATGATATTACAGCTACATCATCCGGTGTTTTTATGCCCAATTTACTCAACGCTTTTAAACCGCAAACCCCAAGGCGGTTGGTGCCGAATAATATAGCATCAAAACCTTTATTTTTTTCAAGGAAATCGGTTATCGGATCAATAATAAACTGCAGGTCCTGGTTAAAATCAACCTCTTTTATATGTGATGTAAGCTGGTGCTCTTTCAGCGCTTTTTCATAACCATCCATACGCGCCTGCATTTGTGTTTGGTGTGATGAGAAAGTTATAAAGGCAATATTCTTATACCCGTGATCGATAAAATATTTGGTGGCATTATAGGTAGAATTTAAGTTGTCCACCACCACATAGCTCGACTCAAGCTCAGGAAAGAACCTATCGAAAAGCACAACCGGCAGGTCGTCTTTTATTAAGGCCGCAATATCCTCCTCCACACCAACAGGCGGGGCAATTATATAGCCATCCACATGCCTGTCGCGGAACATATTTATCAGGTCCTTGGTTTTTGCCGCGTCGTTATCTGTGCTGCAATAAATTATTCGGTAACCATTTTTGTAAGCACGATCCTCAATGTAACGGGCAATGTTCGCGAAAAATATGTCGGATATATTTTCAACCATCAAACCAATAATGTTTGATTTGCCGGTACGTAAACTTTTAGCCAGTGAGTTTGGTTTATAGCCAACTTCTTCAACAAATTTCAATACCTTTTGTACCAGTTCGTCGCTTATTCGCTTCTCTTTGGCCCTGCCATTCAATATAAATGATACCGTGGTTTTTGAAATATTCAGCTGATTAGCAATATCAACTATTGATAATTTTTTGTTTACCATTTATTTACTCTTGTTGGATTTAAGTTTATTTCTAATATAAAAAATCTAATATAGCGCCTATTTGCCTATTTAGCAATTATAAGGGCTTTAAGCCTATTCCACCACAGGAAAAGCCGAAATCCGTAACCTTGCGCCACCCATGGGTACCAGTGTTAGTTTAGTTGTCTTTTCAGCGGTTTTTACCGGACTAACAGGCAATACGCCACACAATCCGTATTGGTCTACCGTCCATCCGGGTATTTGTTTACCCTCCGCAATAAGCTCAACAGGCGCGTTGGCATTTGTGAACGGATTATCGTCCTTAGGCCATTGTTTCTTAACTACTTTGAATGATAATTCAGGATGTTGCGCATCAACCAGCAAACCGTAGTTCCAGCTTGAGGCAGGGTAGATATTATATGCAGGCCATTTAGATTGATCGGCATCAGCCTGCCAGCCTGAATCACCCTGTACGGCTGTGGTAGCATCAGTTTTCACATAGTTCTCAGTTATTTTTAGCGAGAAAGTAAGCGGGCCATAATTTACGCTGATGCTATTTTTATTCTGATTCCATTCCCTCACTTTTAGCGCCATCGGCAATTGCAGGGCGATTTCATCACCATTCTTCCAGTTATTGGCAAGCATTATATACCCACCCGGCATGGTATTAACCGGCACTGCTTTACCGTTGACACTTACTGATGCTCCATTGCACCATGCTGGTATGCGCAGGTAAAGCGGGAAGGCAACACTACCCGGTGTATTGATGGTAAAGTTCACCTTATCATTAAATGGGTAATGCGTTTGCTCGGTAAGTTTAACCTGCATACCATTACCAACTTTAGCCGTTACCTCACCTTCGGAATATAGTTGAGCGGCGAGGCCGTTATCAGCAGTTGCCATCCAGCTATTTTCAGCATAATAAACCCAGCCTGCTGAGTGGTTATGCTGGCAGCACCTGCTGCTGAACGGGTTCATGGTTAAAAACGGACCAGAGTTAGCTATCCCGGGTGAGTGATCTTTATTATCACTTACCACCATATTCGGCGCGGTTAAATAGCGCAGGGCTTTATAGTCGGATGTAAAAGCTGCGGGGAAGGTATTAAAAGCCACATCCTCGCAGTTATCGGCCCAAAAAGCATCACCTGTTGTTTGCAACAAAAACTCATCCGATGTCATTTGCTCTACCATACCGCAGGTTTCTACAGCCTGGCGCGGGTCATCATAACCTTTGCGGGCGTTTTCATCGGCACCAAACATACCGCCCGGCACCTGCCCGTAAATATTACGGATCAGCTTAAAATCATTATAAGTCGCTTCAAGGTCGTTTTGATCATGGCTCTGCTGATAGTAAGTAGCCGGCTCCCTAAAACATTCGGCCACATTTACGTTGTGCCAGTTGGGCAAATTATTTTTTTGCCGCCAGTTGGCTGTATTGCGGTCTATTTTTGTAGCGAGATCCAGCAGCCATTTTTCACCGGTGCGGTTATATAACCAGTACACGCTCACCATATTATCGCCGCCCCTGCTGTTTTCCCAGTAATCTTCTAAAAATTTATCATCGGGTATGGCAAGTTCCCATTTAAAGTACTTGCTCATAAAGCTTAATACCCGTGGGTCTTTCGAGTAATCGTAATAGGATTGCATGCACCAAAGCATCGGCATATTAGCCCACAGGTCGCGTTTGCCATCGCCTTTGTAAATTATCGGCCCGAAATCGCCATCAGGCTGCTGGTTGCTGATCACCGCGTCAATCCAGAATTTGGTATCTTTCAGCATGCGCTCATCCTGCAACACGTAGGCAATATCGCCATAACCCTTTAGCCAGTAAGGCAGTTCTTCCCAGCCATATTTGCCTTTTCTGTCCTTATTTAACCAGGCATTATCGGTTTTGGTGAGCCAGATACTTATTTCGCCCAGGTGCCCGGTAAGGCCATTCTTTTGCAGTTCAAGTTGTTTTTTTAACCAGCCACCGGGCTTTATATCACTTAATGGCAGCTTTACAAAGCCCTGCGCAGTTAGCGGCGCTTTATTACTTACATAATAGGTATTGGATGATGTATTAGCCGGTTTACTAACAAACACAGCTGTTTGCGCATTAACCGCGCCTGATAAAAGGCACAGCGCCATTAAAGGCCCGGCATAGTTTCGGATTTTAAAATTGATGGTGATTAGCAACAATTTTTTCATAGGTCAGATAGCTATAGTACAAATTGGTTTAAACGTAGATTTTGGAAAATCCGTTGTCAATATAGTACTTAAAAACGATTTAGCGAATTCTTTGTAAAATTTCACTTAATCGTTACAATACATGCGCTCCATGCCATATTAAGAATGAGTTTGAATTATAACTTAAATAATTTGGTATAACCCAAGTTTGTATTTTTGGCCCAAATAAAAATTTATGGCAACAACAAAACTTACAATTAATAACAACGGATCAGTTAAAATAGATGGTGACTTTGAGATAGTGGATATGCAGGGCAATAACTACGGTTTACAGGGTAGAACGGTAGTATCTATCTGCCGTTGCGGTCTATCAGCTAACAAACCTTTTTGCGATGGCTCACACAAAGGCCATTTTGAGCATGATGCTATTGCATTTGATTTGCCTCCGAAGAAAGTATAATTCATTAAAAAATCAACGAGCCTCTTATCATACTAAGAGGCTTTTTATATTTATATTAAAGCGTCAATTGCGAGAAACGAAGCAATCTCTACGCAGGCAGGTCAATTTTGCTTAGTTGTTCTGTATGGTTTAGAGATTGCTTCGTTCCTCGCAATGACGATGGTGAAAAATAAATCAGGTTAATGCGCTACTTCATCCACATAGGCTACCACGGCGCGCGGTACAGCGGCTGGCAAAAACACCCCGGCGTGGTAAACGTACAGGAGGTTCTGGAAACTTGTTTGGCTAAGATATTAAAGCAACCCGTACCCATTACCGGCTGCGGGCGAACAGACGCGCTGGTGCATGCCAGCCAGTTCTTTTTTCATATAGACGTTGAAAATGAATGGGATTTCGACCTGCTTTTCAGGCTGAATAAATTATTACCCGATGATATCGCTGTTTTTGATATCATCCCCATGCAGGGCCTGCCCCACGCCCGCTTTGATGCTGTGCAGCGCGGTTACGATTACTTTATCCATACTTATAAAGATCCATTTTTCAGCGGATTCAGCTCTTTATACCCCGAAAAAAACCTCGACCTCAATAAAATGAAAGCAGCCATACAACTGCTGCCTAAATACGATGATTACCGCGCCTTCTGCAAAATGCCCGACAGGATTGATCATACCATTTGCCATGTAAGTACCGCTAAATTATATACTGATTCATCCGGAGACAGGCTACGTTTCCACATCTCTGCCAATCGGTTTCTCAGCAAAATGGTACGCATAATTACAGGGCGACTATTGGAAATTGGTCGTGGTGATATGAGTGTAGATGAATTTGAACATTACCTGGCCGATAAAATCACTCCTAAAATTATTATTCCAGCACACCCGCAGGGCTTATATCTTTCAAAAGTAACCTACCCTTATCTGGATCTGCCGGTAAGATCGGCGTTTTCGGGAATGATGATGAATGGGGATTGGAGAAAGGTGTAACGCAATTTCACCAAAATGTCATTGCGAGGAGGAACGACGAAGCAACCTCGTCGCGTTCAATATGCAAGCGACGAGGTTGCCACGCTATCGCTCGCAATGACATGGTTTATATGTTCCTGAATAACATCATTATTTTTATCCTTATCTTCGCGGCTTAATACTATTTGAATGGTGTGGTTAGATAAATTTAAGCTGAACAAGGGGTTATCACGTACGTTAACCGAAGCGGGTTACCTTAATCCTAAAGAGATCCAGCTAAAAACATTGTCGCGCATAATTGGCGGGCAGGATGTTATTGCGGTTGCTCCCGAAGGCTCAGGTAAAACTACCACCTATATCATCGGCATATTAAACCGCATTACACGTGGTTATGATGACGCGCCGCGAGTATTGATCCTGGTGCCTGATAAAGAACGCGTTGAAGCGGTGATACAGCAATTCGATCAGCTTAAAAGAAACGATACCATACAGATAGTAGGTCTGTATGTTACCCCCGGCATTGAAGCGCAGATGAATGCTTTGGCCGATGGCGCCGATATCGTTGTCGCCACTCCCGACAGGGCTCGCGCCATATACCTTAAACTGGGCCTCAACCTTAACAAAATTGATGTTTTAATAGTTGATGATGCCGAGGATATGGTAAAACAGGGCCTGCAATTACCTGTTGCAGAACTCGCTAACAGCATCACCAAATGCCAGCACATTGTGTTTACTGAGGTATTACATGCCAAGCTTCACAAAATGATAGATCCATTTATGAAGATGCCTGCCATTGTTGAGGCCGAAGAATTGGAGGTTATCCCGCTGAATACCCATCAGCAATTATTATATAGCGTACCTAATTTCCGCACCAAGCTAAACCTGCTGAATTTGTTTATGCAGGATGATGAACTGTTCACCAAAACGGTAGTATTTGTAAACACCCGTGTTACGGCCGAAACAGTTCAGAAAAGCTTAAAGCATAGAATGAGGGAATCTGTGGTGACTATTAACCCATTGTCGTACGAATCAAAAAATGTGCAAGATGTGGCTGAATTTAAACAAGATGATGCACTTAAGATATTGATCATCGCTAATGAAAGCGAGGGTGAATATGATTTGAGCGGCATCCCTTTTATTATTCACTTAGATATACCAGAAGAAAAAGAGTTATTTATTAAACGGATAGTAAACAATGGTGATGACGACGATACGTTAGCCATCACCTTTTCTACCGATATAGAATTGGCATTGATCAAAAAGATAGAACAGGCCAGCGGCAAAAAAATGCCTTTAGCTGCGCTGCCAGATGAGTTAGTTATTGATACTGATAAAAAGGAAAAGGAAGCACCAACTGAAAAACCTGCTGCTAAAACAAAGAAAACTGAACCTGTTGCAGGTGAAGCTTTCCATGAGAAAAAGGCAGCTAATTCAAAAACTTATAATTACAGCTCAGGCACAAAAGCTAAGATGAATAATAAGCGGAAACATTAGTAGTCGCTTTCATAATATACCCTGTCGCCCGCCCGTTCAAGCGTCCACGCTTGAATGCTAATTTTGTAAGCGCCCACGCTTACATTGCTATTAAAATAAAATGATATTGAAGGACTTTTAGCGTGGACGCTAAAAGTCTTTTTCATTCAAGCGTAGACGCTTGAACGGGCGAGGTAATAAGCGAAAGCATTGATTTCATCAAGCTTTGCCACCAAATGTTTCGATATAAAGATCCTCTACCTTCTTACGGGCCCAGGGAGTTTTGCGCAGAAATTTCAGGCTCGATTTAATGCTTGGATCATCCAAAAAACAATTGATGCGAATGCGATAACCCAGCTCCGGCCAGCCATGGTGCGCTACCAGTTCGTTCAGTACCATTTCAAGGGTTTTGCCGTGTAGTATGTTATTGGGTTGCATAATTAATTCCAGATATGAAAAGGTGTAGTAAAAAACTCATCCACTTTTTTATTGAATTCAGCGGCATGGGCCTGTAGTGTGCCATGCGGCGAATCGGGCAAAATCCATAAATAAGCATGAGGAATATTTTGATAGATTAAAACGGTATGCTGTATCACAATCAAATCATGATCTCCGCTAATAATTAGTGACGGGCATTTAATTTTCCTTAGTGCCAGTAAAGGAATATTGGGCTGAACCCAATCCAGCAAAAATATTTTCTGATCGTTTTTTTCTTTCGCAGTTTTAAATATCTTGTTTTTTGAGGCATTATAATCATCCCGCTCCCCTATCCAATATTTCGGAATAAGGGCCGTTGAATCCGGCCATAAATTTGCCCCGGTTGATGCCAGTTTAATCACTTTTTCGGGATGGCGCATCGCTAATAGCAAAGCATTTATACCGCCATCACTCCAGCCTATCACATAGCTCGATTTAATGTGCATTACATCCAGCAAAGCTGCAAAATCATCGGCCATCATTTCAAAACTCAGTGAATCCCTGTCGTCGGTTGATTTGCCCTGCGCCCGGCTGTCGGGTACAATCACCATATATTTTTTAGAGAAGTAAGGGATATTTTTTGAGAACGCGCTGATGTCGCCGCCATTGCCGTGTATCATTAGCAAGGGTTTGCCTTTTCCATAAACCTCGCAATACATTTTTATACCGCGGATGTTATAATACTTTCCGGCAGCAGGGTTATTGCCATAAGGTATTTGTTTATCCTGCGCAAACGCGATTACTGCGAACAATTGCAACAAACAAAAAACAAAAGCCAGTCTTTTCAAGTGGATAATTTAAAAATGCGATTAAAGGTAAAATCTTTAATATAAATAAGGGTACTAAATATAATCATTTAAATTTACTCGTCTTATAATCCTGCTCTATGATAAACCAATGTAAATTTAATTACCTCCTGATAGCGCTGTCTTTTATTCTTGCTGTAAAAGCGAATGCCCAGCATAAGCAAAAGGCAGTATCTCCTGTCGACCAGATCCTTAAAAATATTAAAGTGCCTGAATTTAAAAAGGACACCTTCAACATTGTATCCTACGGAGCCGTAGCGGATGGCAAAACAGATACCAAGGCAATTTTTGATAAGCTTATTAGCCTGTGCAGTGTAAGTGGTGGTGGCGAGGTAATTATACCCAAAGGCAAATTTTACATAGCGGGCCCGGTTGTACTCAAGAGCCATGTTAACCTGCATTTTGACAATGGCGCTGAACTGATATTCTCCGGTGAACCAAAAGATTATTTACCCGCGGTGCTTACACTTTGGGAGGATACGGAATTGTATAATTACTCACCATTATTCTATGCTTATCAATGTTCTGATATTGCCATAACCGGGCATGGTACTATAAACGGATCGGCCAGTAAAAACTTTGCCAAATGGCGACCGCAAGGCTCACCTGAACAAAACAGGTTGCGGCAAATGGGCCATGACCAGGTGCCTGTTTATCAACGTGTATTTGGCGATAACAATGCGCAGCTGCCGCCGGATATGATCCAGTTTTTTGGCTGCAAGAACATCTTGATATCGGGCATTACCATTTTAGATGCGCCTTACTGGGTGATACACCCGGTGCTGTGCAATAACGTTACCGTACAGGATGTTACCATTAACAGCCATAACCTCAATAATGATGGCTGCGACCCGGAATCAACCACCAATGTATTGATACAACGCTGCAATTTTGATAGCGGTGATGATGGCATAGCCATTAAAGCAGGCCGCGATCAGGATGCCTGGCGCATTGGCCAGCCTACCGAAAATGTGATCGTAAGGGATTGTGTATTCCGGTCAAAAGCTAACGGGCTTTGTATTGGCAGCGAGATGTCGGCGGGTGTCAGGAATATTTATATGTACAATGTGAAGATCAAAAAATGCCTCAGCGCTATCTATTTTAAATCCAACCTTGATCGTGGCGGTTTTATTGTGAACATCCATGTGCATAACGTACAATGCGATACCGCTGTGGCGGGTTTTATTCGCTTTGAAAATAATTACCATGGCTCGCGCGGCGGTCATTACCCCTGCAGCTTTAACAATTTCACTATTGACAACGTAACCTGCAACCATGCCGGCGAAGTGGGTATTTACGCGGTAGGCGTACAGGGTAATCCGCTCAAAAACATCAGCTTGAAAAAAGTAACCGTCCTTAGTACGCCAAAGGCCGAGGTGATCAGTAACGTTGTAAATTTAACTTATGACGGGGTAGTAATTAACGGCGTTAAACTGGCGAAACCTACGAATACAGCCGTTATTACTTTGCATACTGATTGATCGCAGATTAAGGCTGATTTAAATTATTTCACTGATTTTTGGATCTGTGAAATCAGTTAATCTGTGAATCAGATAAAAATGAGTTAGGGGTAGTAGCGGATACCGGCCACTTCGAGGGCCTCAGTGCAAGCCGGGCTTAAGGCCTGAGGGCGTATGAGCGGATAACCCGGGCCGAAGGCAACGCCCAAATTATCTGAACCCGAATTTAAAGAATTAAAGAATTTTTAGAATTCTGTTCATTCTTTAATTCAAGAAATTCTGGTTCAGACATTATCTCTGTCGCAAGCGACAAAGAGGGTAAAAATAATACAATAACTTATTTCACTATTATCGATTTCATCTGCGTGGTATGTGCGCTGAAATACCCCAGCGCGTTATTATTAAAGTTTGATGGCGGATTTGCCGGTGTGGTGCCCCCTCCCGGACCATCGCCTTGCTGCTGACTCAGGCTGAACCAGTATTTGTATAAATTTTTATCGATGCATTCCATCTCAACCGTTGCTGTATCAAGCGGGTGAATATCCACCCCGTTTTGCAACAGGTCGTTTTTTACATAGCGGCCGTTTGTAAAACTGTCGTCATTGGTAAAGATAGCACCGGCTTGCTCGCTGTTTATGTACAGCACAAAACGGTATTGGTTTGCTACATTGGCAGGGTCCTTATAATCAACTGTTATCGTACGCAGGTCCTTATCACTAAGCACATCTGTTTTGCTGGTTAATGTATCCAAATTAACCTGGTAAGGCATGGTTGATTTGGCGGTGTAAGTGATCCCGCCGGTTTTTATGGTTAAGGTATACGTTTGCCCATGTGTACCGGCAAATGGGTAAATAGAATATATACCCGGATTACTTTGGTTCAATCGGAATTTATTACCCACACTATCAATTATGGTAACTTCAGCATCTGTTACCGGCGGGAAAATATTACTGCTGGTAAAAGGCACCGATTTGGTAACAATTACATACTGCGGCCCGAAGTCATCCGTAAGATTACCTTCAATAACCAGCTGTGGAGCGGCGTTGTTTAGTTTCAGGTCGATAACTTTTTGGCACGATGTAGCTGCAAGTAAAACTATTGCGGCTATTAGTAACTGATATTTAAATTTCATGTACTGCATACCATTTTAAAATTTAAAGTTCCAGGTAACTGATGGCACCCTGCCAAATAAACTGGTTTCCACCGCCTCTGTTGTGCCCGGGTTTGTCTTGCTATCGCGAAAAGTGATGGCATACGGGTTTCGGTGGTTATAGATATTATAGATACCGAACGTCCAGCTGGAATGGTATTTTTTATGTGGTTTCCCTTCGAGCGTAGCGCCAATATCCAATCGGTTATTTGCAGGTTCACGATTGGCATTCCTTTCCGAATAATAATAGGTAGTTACCCCACCAATAGCATATTTTCCGTTGGGGTAAGTAACCGCGTTGCCTGTGCCATAAACAAAAGTACTTGAAAACGACCATCGTTTATTCAGCTGGTATATACCCACTGCAGATATATCGTGCGTACGGTCCTGCGTGGCAGGGAAGTAATTACCGTTGTTAATGGCATCAAATTTTCGTTCCGTTCGTGAAAGTGTGTAACCCAACCAGCCGTTGAAACGCCCATATTTCTTTTTTAAATAGAACTCGATCCCATAAGCTCTGCCGGTACCATATACCAGCTGCGATTCCACATCCTGGTTCAGGATCAGTTGCGCACCGTCTTTATAATCTATCTGATTTTGCAGCCATTTGTAATATATTTCGCTTGAGAACTCAAAAATATTCTCGTCAAAATTTCTGAAATACCCGGTCGAAACCTGGTCGGCAATTTCCGGCTTGATATTATTACTGCTCATGGCATACAAGTCGGTAGGCGTGCTACTGTTTGAGTTGCTGAGGATATGGATATTTTGCGTATTCCGGTTATAAGATGCTTTAAGCGATGTTTGATCATTTAAACTATAACTGGCCGAAAGACGAGGCTCCAAATAGAAATACGTCTTTACCACATCGCCAGCTTGATAGGTTTTTGACGAGATTGTATTCCCATCAGCATCATAAGTACTAAAAGTTCCGGGGCCGAATATGAATATGCCGCTTAAACGTGCACCGTACAATAGTGTTAATTTATCGTTTATGTGCCATTCATCACTAACGTAGGCTGCGGTTTCCAGCCCGTACCTGCGCTGAATCACTTTACTGTTAAAGCTTGAGCTATCATTAGAGGTAAGGCTGCCCGGTGCCAGGTTATGGTGCAGCGCGTCGACACCAAAACGCAGCGTGTGATTGGTATTAATATAATATTGCAGATCTTCTTTTAGGTCGATGTCCGTTATTTTTGATACCGCCCTGAAATCATTCCCTGGCAAAAAGCTTTGGATGGTATAATTATAATTACTGTATACCAGCGATGTATTGGAGAACAATTTGCTATTGAACACGTGATTGAACCGTAAAGTTCCAGTAGCGTTGCCCCAATTGGTGCCGAATGTGTTTCGCAATCCCAGTACATCCTTACCAAAATAGCCTGACAAGTAAATAGCATTTTTGTCATCAAAATGATAGTTGGCTTTGGCATTTAGGTCATAAAAATAGAGCTTGCTCCCTTTTACCGTGCTATCTGATGACGCTTTTAAAAAAGCATCGATATAAGTGCGCCGCACGCTGATCATAAATGAGCCTTTATCTTTTACTATCGGCCCTTCCAATTTTATGCGTGATGAGATCAGGCCTATGCCGCCTTCAACAACGTCCTCCTTATTATTGCCTTCATCCATTTTGATATCCAACACCGATGATAGCCGACCGCCATATTGCGCGGGCATGCCGCCTTTATACAGGCTTACATCCTTTATAGCATCTGAATTAAAAGTAGAGAAGAAGCCAAATAAATGCGACGCGTTATACACGATCGCCTCATCCAGCAAGATCAAATTCTGGTCGGATGCGCCGCCGCGAACATAAAAGCCAGTATTACCCTCACTAGCTGCCTTAACACCGGGCAAAAGGGATATCGACTTTAATATATCGCGCTCGCCTAACAAAACCGGCATGCTATTTATTTGCGACATGTTGAGCTTTTCAACCCCCATTTCCGGCGATGTTACATTATCATTGTTATGACCTTTGGCACTTACCATAACTTCGGTCAGGTCGTTGCGGGCATCCAATACCATATCCACGGTTAGGTTTTTATCTAATGAAACTTGCTTTGAAACAGTAATGTAGCCAACATAGCTAATTAGCAGAGTATAACCGCCTTCAGTTGCTGAAAGTGAATAAAAGCCATAGCTGTTAGTGGCAGCGCCGTTTTGGGAAAGCTCTTTAATGCGTATTGTAGCACCAATCAATACTTCGCCAGTGGCAGCATCCTTAATATTACCGCTGATAGTAAATTTCTTTTGAGCGAAAGATGGGAGGCTTGTAAAAATTAATAATAAACAGAAAAGTGCTTTTAGGTAGAAATGATTAATATAGGGAAGTGGTTTATTCAACTTTACCATTGGCACTGCTAAAGTTATAATATTCTGTTATTAAAGTTAATGGTGGTAGTAAAAAGAGTTATAGGTTGTGATGAAACCATGTTGTTATTTTCATCGTGGTTATGACTATTCTCTCATGAATACATAGAGAAGATTTGTATAGTTCACATATCGCATGAAGCCGCTCATTGCCGCGGAGGCTACTACTTTTGTCTTGATACAAAAGGTAGCAAAAAATCAAGACAAAAAGATCCTTCCACCCACAGGCAAAACACCCAGGCCCGCGCTTTTTGTCGGGCCTTTACCCGATTTCGGTTCATTTAAAGCTCTCTCTTTTGGAGAGGATTTAGGTGAGGCTCCCGTCAGTAGAACAGCTTCGGGCGAAATCAGGTAAAACGATGGTGGCTTTGAGCGCAAAGGCAGGGCATAGCAGATTTTTACAGAAGCGTAAGGGCCAAAGTGCGTAGCGACAGCAGGGTAAAAATATAGCAGCCCAGGTTTTGACTGATTTGCCGGGCAGAGGCCTCGTGCGGCAAAGAAGCATGTCTAATGACTAGCCTTTTTGGTCCTTTTGTGGCGAAGACAAAAGTACTAAGCCTCCGCGGCTATGAGCGGCTTCATTCGATATTCACGCCTCTATATTCGCTCTGCATAGTCGGGGATTACCACGCTATCGCTCGCAATGACGCAAGATTGAGAATAAAATCGCTCTAAAACCAAAAAAGGGCGTTATACCAAGTACAACGCCCTTCAATTATATTAACAGATACGCTTATGCGTAAGCCCTATCCTTTTTACCTTCCATCCAGTTTACAAAGGCACGGTTTACAACCTTGTTACCACCCGGGGTTGGGTAATCTCCGCTGAAATACCAGTCGCCGGTATGATCCGGACAGGCTTTGTGCAGGTTATCCAGTGTTTGGTATATCACCTGCACTTTGGCTTTTGTTTTTTCAGGGGTGATGATCTTTGCAATACGATCAGATATTTCCTGATCGGTAAATGGCTCGTATATGGCCTTTACATAATTTACCACTTCTTCCTTAGTCAAATGTGCGCTATCCTTACATTTCTGGTAAACATTTAGGATCACATCTTCCATGTTCTGCTCTTTCAACAAGCTTATTGCTGCTTCAAAAGCTACAAACTCGCCCATGCGCGACATATCAATACCATAACAATCAGGGTAACGGATCTGCGGAGCAGATGATACCACAACAATTTTTTTAGGGCCTAAACGGTCTAATATTTTTAATATACTTTGCTTAAGCGTAGTACCACGAACTATCGAGTCATCCAGTACAACCAGCGTATCATCGTCATTTTTGATGAGGCCGTAAGTGGTATCATAAACATGGGCAACCATTTCGCTGCGGTCGGCATCCTGCGTTATGAAAGTACGCAGCTTAACATCTTTTATAGCGATCTTCTCCACACGCGGTGCCATACTCAGCACCTCTGTCAGTTCTTCCTCGCTTATTTTATCCTCACGATTCAATAAACGATCGCGCTGGTATTTTTTAATGTATTTATGTACCCCTTCAACCATACCATAAAAGGCAACTTCGGCGGTGTTAGGTATGTAAGAGAATACGGTGTTTTTAACATCATTGTCAACAGCATCCAATATCTGCGGACAAAGCAGCCTGCCTAATTGCTTACGTTCACGGTAAATAGAGGCATCGCTGCCGCGCGAAAAGTAAATCCGCTCAAATGAGCATGCTTTCTTTTCCTGCGGCTCGCTGAACATATCTTCAGTTATCTTGCCATTCTTTTTAACGATCAACGCATGACCTGGCTTAATCTCCCTGATCTCGTCGATAGGAATATTAAACGCTGTTTGTATAGCCGGGCGTTCTGATGCTGCTACAACTATTTCATCGTTGTAGTAATAATATGCAGGGCGAATACCAATCGGATCTCGCATTACAAATGCGTCGCCATGGCCCAGTATACCGGCAATGGTATAACCACCATCCCATGAACGGGCTGATTTACGCAGTATTTTAGCGACATCCATATCATTAGCAATCAGCTTGCTGATCTCCATGTTATCGTCCAAACCTTCGCGTTTGTACTGGTCAAACAAGCCTTGATTTTCTGTATCCAGAAAATGGCCTATCTTTTCAAGTACGGTAACGGTATCGGCCTTTTCTTTAGGGTGTTGCCCCAGGTCGTATAGCTGTTGCAGCAATTCTTCAACATTGGTCATGTTAAAGTTACCTGCAATAACCAAGTTACGGGTCATCCAGTTGTTCTGCCTTAAAAACGGGTGACAGTTCTCAATGCTGTTTTTACCATGCGTTCCATAACGCAAATGGCCCAGTAACACTTCGCCGGTAAAGCTTACATGTTGCTTGAGCCATTCAGCATCGGCCATTCTTTCAGGCGTCTCCTTTTCAATCTCAGCAAATTTTTTCTGGATGTATTCAAATATATCAGCCACTGCATTTGAAGCCATTGAACGGTGCCTGCTAATATAGCGTTTACCGGGTTCAACATCCAGTTTAATGGTAGCAACACCCGCGCCATCCTGGCCGCGGTTATGCTGTTTTTCCATTAAAAGGTATAGCTTGTTTATGCCGTACAGCGCTGTGCCGTACTTTTTCTGATAAAAAGAGAGTGGTTTCAGAAGGCGAATAAACGCCACACCGCACTCATGTTTAATCTGATCGCTCATGATTTGTAATGAGCCGCAAAGGTAAAATTTTAAGTTTAATTTAAGCTAAATCGTTTGTCATTAAATCGTATTAAAATTCATTTAGTTTTTAACAAAATGTTAGGTGTGTTGGTGAGTGGATGATTGGGTTAAGTGGTGAATTGTTTTTTATTTTTAAGGCGATATTTATATTTTGGATAAGTTACCGCTTTTTAACCTATTAACTACTCACATAATCAACCACTCACTAATTTGGGCGTTCCCTTCGGTCGGGCTGTTCAGGGCTGCGCTTCGCTCCGGCCCTCCTTCGTCGGGCTAAACCCTTACCATCCCTAACGCAGAACTTCGCAGCGCTCCGTTGACTCACCCCGACTTCGTTTCACTCGTCGACCCTCTCTGCGGCAGGCCGCAAAGAGGGTTAGGATGATGATATTAAGGTTTTCTATACTTAAAGATACAGTTTCTGCCCTCTTTATCGCTTGCGAAAGAGGGCGACGAGCGCAGCGTAGTCGGGTGAGTTAACTCTTCGCTCTCTTACCGTGCGGCAAGAAGAAAGCTTCTACCCCTCCCTCTTTACGATTAGTGTAGAGAGAGATGTCCAGCGCAGCGTAGATAGGGTGAGTAACTCTTCAACTATCTTACAACTTCTCCCCGTGCTGACTAATATCCAAACCAATCACCTCATCTTCTGCCGAAACACGCAACGGAGAGATCATATCAGTAATTTTAAGCAGCAGTAATGAGCCGAAAAATGAGAATATAGATACCAGTACCAACGCAATACATTGCACAAAAAACAAGTGTGTTTCGCCGAAGAACAGGCCGTTACCTGTAGTATTACCAGGATTTACATTTTGGTTGGCAAAAACGCCTGTAAGCAACATACCTACCATACCACCTACGCCGTGGCAAGGGAAAACATCCAATGTGTCGTCAATAGTGGTACGGGTACGCCATTCAACTACCAGGTTACTTATTATAGATGATATAATACCGATGGCTAGTGAATGCGGAATGGAAACAAAGCCCGCTGCAGGTGTAATAGCTACCAGCCCAACAACAGCACCTATACAGGTACCCATTGCCGATGGTTTGTGGCCACGCAGCATATCAAAGAATATCCAGGTTAAGCCTGCTGCTGCCGATGCCGTTGTACTCGTAGCCAAGGCGGTAACTGCCAAATGGTTTGCGCCAAATGCCGAGCCTGCGTTAAAACCAAACCAGCCGAACCATAATAAACCGGTACCTATCATTACATAAGTGATACGGGCGGGCGTATGATCCTGGTCGCTTCGGCGCTTCAGGTATAGCGCCGATGCCAATGCTGCCCAGCCTGCCGACATGTGTACTACCGTTCCGCCTGCAAAATCCAATACACCTAGTTTGCTCAGCAAACCATCAGGATGCCAGGTGCAATGTGCCAGCGGCGAGAATATGAATATGGAGAACAGGCAAACGAATAATATGTAAGAGTTAAAACGGATCCGCCCGGCAAAAGCACCGGTAATCAGTGCCGGGGTTATGATAGCGAATTTTAACTGGTACATGGCAAATAACAGCAGAGGGATGGTTGGTGCCAGTTTCCAGGTGGAGTTACCCAGCATGCCCTTCATCATAAAATAGGTACGAGGGTCGCCTATGATGCCATAGAAACTATCGCCAAAGGCCAAACTAAAACCAAAGATGCCCCACATCACCGTGATAATAACCATACACACAATACTTTGCAGCATAGTTGAAATCACGTTCTTCTTGGTTACCATGCCACCGTAGAAAAAAGCAAGGCCGGGTGTCATAATCAATACCAGCGCGGTCGACATCAGCATCCAGGCAATATCGCCGGTATTAAAATGAGGGTTGCCGGTATTATGTAATTCAACCGAGGGGAAAATAAATGTCAGTATTAAAATGACTATGATTATAAAAAAGGGGAAATAACGCTTCATTAACTTTCAGTAATATTTAAAAAAGGCCTGAAAGTATGATTTATTTCATATAAAAGCGAAATAAATGATGATAAATTTCTAAAAAAGAATAAAAAAATTACGTTTTACAAATATCTGAGCAGCAGATCCGGGAAAATTCCAAGAATCAATATCAATAATGAGATAATTATTGACAAAATAAGCAGATTATTTGATCCACTGATGGCCTCTCCAGCATTTTCATTCCGTTTCACAAATAAATAAAGTGGAATTTTTATGTAATAGAACAGGGACACAACAGTAGCCAAAGCGCCACTAACCATAAACAATAGCAACCATATATCATGATTTTGCTGGTAAACGCCATACACGGCCGAAAATACGAATAACTTACCTGTAAAGCCTGCGGTAACGGGTAATCCTGTAAGTGATATCAGTATAATTACAAAACATATGGAAGCAACCGGGTATTTAAATCCAAGACCCTTGTAGCCGTCTACATCTTCGGCACCTGTTACATTAGTAAAGTAGCTGGCTAAAGCAAGAGCCCCAATGTTGGCGATACCATATACCAACAAATAATACGTTAAAGCTGATATCCCCTGAGAATTAAAAGTAACTATCGCCATTAAAGCAAAACCTGTATGGCCTATGCTTGAATAAGCCAGCATCCGCTTAACGTTGGTTTGCAATAGCGCCGCAAAGTTGCCCGCTATGATGGTAATAATACCTACAATCGACAAGACCAAGTGAAAATCAAATGCGTTCCACCGGGTGAAGAAGATAAACGGCGTTAAAAAATTAATGAGCAATGCAAAGCCCGCTACTTTTGGTAAGGTTGATAAATAAGCAGTAACCGGGGTTGATGCGCCTTCATAAACATCGGGCACCCAAAAATGCATCGGCACAAATGATAACTTAAAGCCGATGCCTGCCAGTACCAGCACCAATGCGAATGAAACCGGCAAATGATTAACCTGTGTTAAACCCTGTACCAGGTTATCGCCAAATAAATTAAGGGAGCCTGTATATACGTACAACAGTGATATACCATACAGCATTATAGCAGATGCCGCCGCGCCAAAAAGCACATATTTTAACCCTGCCTCGGTGCTGAATGAGCTTTCGCTACGATAAGCCACCAGCAGGTACGAGGCAATGGATACCATCTCGATAGATAAATAAATAGATAGCAGGTTAACCGCCATCACCATTAAATGAAGCCCGGTTAAGGAAGCAATAACGATAGAATACAGATCAGATAATCCTTTACGGTGCCTGGCTAAACTATCGTCCCAATCAAAATAGATTAGCAGTATAAACGCCAGTACATCCACTACAAATTTAAAGTTGACGCCGGTACGGGTAAGCAGCAGCATGTTGTTAAAAAAGAAGTGAGCCTTGGTTTGTCCGTTCACTAAAAGTAATGAGATCTGCTCCAGGTCCTTCACTATTACCAGGAACATACCTGCACATGCTATAATTTTTACCAGTTGACGGGCATTTCGGCCAAACAACAAGTCGGTTAACAGTACCACAATAAATAGCACGGCCAGGTATATTTCGGGCATAAAAAACTTGATGCTGTCAACAACATCCTGTAAGTAGCCGGGTATTAATGGGAGCAGATCGTGCATTACTTATTCAACAATTATAGGTTGGTTTTTAGGGTATTTAACCTGGTATTTTAATTCTAATTTCTTATTATCCATAGGTTTCATAGCAAATGCCCATGAAACTTTACCTGTCGATGGGTCTGCTTCGCCTTTTGATAACTGCTGCGACTCAACAACAATAGCGGCATTTTGTGAAACCGGAACCTGGTCTTCAACCAATAAATTTATAGGCTGATTTTTGCGGTTCCTGATTTCGATCATCCAGTCGCGGGTATCCTTTTTGTCGGAGCCGATCACCTGCCGTGCAGTTAATTGCTTTTGCAAGGTACGGGTAACTACAATATTTTTATCGGTACCTAATGAAATTGCTAAAGTATCAGCAGTTGAATTAGCATTCAATGATGATTTACCTATGTAAGTTCCTTCAAAAAATAAATTCGCCTCGCCCGGTAAAAGATTATATTTATTCCAGTCGGTTACCTTGGCAGTTAAAAATACATTAGTGCTTAGTTTCGGCGCAACTGCGTATTGATAGCTGGCCTTTAACTCCATATCGTTAATTTGAACTGTATATTCCTTACCATCACTAAGTATGGTATATGGGTCGGTAATATTAAAGTCCACATTGGTTTGGTTTTCAACCCGATTTACTTGCGGTGCCCGGGCTACGACAACCTCAGCCAGGTATCCACTGTTTTGTTTAGCTTTATATTGCGAGCCATACCCTACTGCCACAACATCACTTAACTGTGTTTCATTATTAGCATTGCTGGCAGAATACTGACTTAAATTTAAATAATATGGCCTTATCTCCGGCTTGCTACCGCTAACGGTTGGGTTACCTGTTGATAAGGTTAGCCTGATACCTTTCCAGTCTTCGCCGGTTTGCTGGGTTACGTTGGCTTTGTAGGAGATACTTATAGTGCTGTTCACATTTTTGGCCCGTATATCATAAGTCGGGAACCAGCTGGCATCATTTACTACGTAATTTAAGCTAAACTCACTTTCCGTCGCGGCTTTGGCGCTAACAGTAACCACAATACTATTGCTAACGGTATTACTGCCCTTATTAATTTCGGCAATCTGGTTATCGTATTTTTGCAGTTCCACATCCAGCGCGGCAATTTCGCTGTTAATACTCAATTGCTTTTTGGTAACAGCGGTTAAGCGTTCTGTCTGAAAATCGAGCGCCTGCTTTAGTTTTAAAACGTCGACGTTGCTGTATTGCCCGGAGATCTGCTGGTTTTTAAGCAACATATTTTGCTCCTGCTGATTAACGGTAAGTAAGCCATTATCCAATGCTATTTTAGCACGTATGGTGTTTTGCTGCACCTGCAGGGCCTCAACATCTTTCGACCGGCCTGGATCATTTAAGTAGTTGAGCTCTGTTTTTACGGAAAGGATAGTAAAATCGCCGCTTGCATGTACCTGTATGCTTTGATCCTGAATATTTTGTGCAACATTATTGAAAACCAGTGTTGATGTGCCAGGTGTAATATTCACTTTGGCTGTACGTGTTACCTGCGCCCCGTTTAGGAACACAATAACTTTTTGAACTTTTGATGGTACTTTTTGTCCGTCATCAGCCCTCGAGTTGATGGTGGTAAAAATAAGGCCGGCAAACAATAATCTTTTAAACATAATTTGTTGGGTTAAGTAAACGTGTCCTGTTGTTTCACTCGCAACCCCATAAGGAGGTCGAGCAAATACAGGATGCAGCGGTTTACATTTTTCCATAAACTATGATCAAAAAAATATTATTTACCGGGTATGTAGAAATTGCACTAATGACAGCACCGAATCATTTATCTTATCAAACACCAGCGATGGCATCAACCCTAAAACCAATACACTGATAGCCAGTGGTATTAGAGTTATCATTTCGCGTGGGTTGAGGTCGACCATTGCTGTTTTCCAGATCTCCCCTCCTTTTAATGATAGCGAGCCGAAGAACATGCGCTGCAATGTCCACAGAAAATAGCAGGCGCTTAATAATATACCTATCGCCCCGACTGCTGCCATCCATTGAGGAACCAGCCCGTTCACAGCTTCAGATTTAAATGCACCCGCCAATGAAAATGCTTCGGCAATAAAGGCTGAAAATCCCGGCAGACCTAATGAAGCAAAAAATGCAATCATAATGAACACCGTATATTTAGGCATTAGCGAGCCCAGTCCGCGGAAATTGTAGATATCCCTGTCGTGCACACGGTTGTACACTACCCCTACCAGGAAGAAAAGCATCGTAGCTAAAAAGCCGTGACTAACCATCTGAAACACCGCTCCGCTGATACCCTCGGCAGTTTGCGAAGCGACACCCAGTAGCACAAAGCCCATTTGTGATACAGATGAGTAAGCGATGATCCGTTTAAAATCGCGCTGCGCCAAAGCGTTAAGCGCACCGTATATAATGGAAATGATGCCCAATAGTCCCAGCCAGAAAGCACCAGAAGCAGCCACATCAGGGAAAATACCGATGCAGATCCGGATGATACCGTATCCTCCTATTTTTAGCAGTATCCCCGCTAATATAATAGATACCGGTGTAGGCGCTTCAACGTGGGCATCGGGCAACCAGGTGTGTAATGGCACAACCGGTACCTTAATAGCAAATGCGATGAACAGCACAATAAACCCAACTGTACGTGCCGGGAAACCGAATATAGTTTGATGGCTCAACGTAGAGAATACCGAGCCCGGGGCGTAATTCGCCGGGTTCATCATTTGTACCATGTTAAAGGTATGGCTGCCGGTTGCAGGGTCGGTTACCGATAGGTACAGGCCTATCATCACCAATAACATAAACACCGAACCGAATAAAGTATACAGGAAGAACTTGATTGCCGCGTACTCCCTTCTTGCGCCGCCCCACATGCCTATTAAAAAGTATAATGGCAGTAGCATCAATTCATAAAATATGTAGAACAGGAAGAAATCAAGCGAGCAGAATACGCCGATCAATGCCATATCCAGCAATAAAAACAGTGCGAAAAATCCTTTCAAATTGCTTTTTATCTCCCATGAGGCCAAGGCTGCTACAACCAATACCAATGAGGTCATTACCAGTAGGGTTATGGATATACCGTCTACCCCCACAAAATAATCTGCCTGCATTTTGCCAAGCGCGCCTAGGTTAAGGCTTATCCATGGTAGTTTTTGTACAAATTGGAACTGATTCTCGATATTGATACCGCCATAAGCAGCGCCCGTCTTAAAGTTAAGGTACATCCAAACGCTGATACACAACTGCACTATGGTAGCCAGCAGGGTAATATATTTAGAGCTTGCGCGCAAGCTGGAGGGCAGCACCACAATTATTAATCCGAACAGAATGGGTATAAATATGAGTAGGGTTAGCATTTGGTGAAATGGTGAATGGTGAATGGTGAAATTGTGAGTAGTGAGTTATCGCCTTCATAACACACCCCTGCTACCGCACGGCCCTTTACACCCCCTCTCGAGAGGGGAACTTTTAGGAATGTATTTGTCTCAAATCTCATAGTTCTAATCTATATTAAAAACCAAATAAACACGGCCAGTATAATTGCCAGCATGCTGAACAGGTAATACTGGATCTTTCCGCTTTGAAAATTCCGGGCAAAGTTGCCTATACCCAATGTTATTGAGGTTAGTAAATGTAACAAACCATCAATAATATATTTATCAAGCCAGGCGGTAATATTTGCCAGTATCAGCACCGCGCTTTTTAATAGGTTGATGAAACCATCAATAATATTTTTATCAAACCATGATGCCGACCTGCTTATAGCCAGTACCGGTTGTACTATAATGCTATTGTATATTTTATCAATATACCACTCATGGTACGAAAGCTTGAACAGCAGGCCTGTTTGCGGGAATGTATAGCTGTTACGTTTAACGTAAACTGCATAAGCAAAGTAAATAACAAAAACGTTCAAAATAGTTATGCCGACAGGAATAATGGTGTGATAAATATTTACGCGTTCTAAATAATCAGATATATTAAACCCGTTTAAGATCCAGGCGTGCTCATAAATAAATGGATTTAAGCTGAACCATGGGAATATACAGCATACAGCTAACAGCCCAAGCGGGAGCGTGTATTGCCAGCCTCCATCACCACAATGTATTTTAATGTGTGGATTAGCTTTTTGTAACCTGAATTCGCCAAAGAAAACTTTTACAATGAGGCGGGCAACATAGAACGCGGTTAATAAACTGGTGAGCAAAGCGCCAATAGGTATTAACCTGTAAATCCAGCTTTTGCCATCGGACCATTCAAAGGCCTGGATCAATATGCCATCCTTTGATAGATAACCTGAGGTAAGGGGAATACCGATCAAAGCCACAGCGCCAATAACAGCCGCAATAAAAGTTAAAGGCAGCTTTTTACGCAGGCCACCCATGTGCAGGATATTTTGCGGGTCGATATCCAAATCGTTTTCTTCTTTAATGTGCTGCATCTGGTGGATAACGATACCCGCTACCAAAAATAACAGACATTTAAAGAATGCATGTGTAACCAAATGAAACAGCGACGATGAATAAGCACCGATCCCCATAGCCATGGTCATATAACCCAATTGCGATATGGTGGAATAAGCCAAAATTCGTTTCAGATCGTTTTGAGTTAGGGCGATGTTAGCCGCCATAAACGCGGTAAAGCAGCCGATAATTGCCAGTATGTTGAGTTCGCCAGTATTAAACAGCGGATAAACCCTGCCCAGTAAAAATACACCTGCCGCAACCATGGTAGCGGCGTGTATAAGTGCAGACACAGATGTTGGACCCTCCATTGCATCAGGCAACCAGGTATGTAGCGGAAATTGTGCTGATTTCGCGGCAATGGCTAAGAAGATACCACCAACTGCAATGTATTGCCAAATAGCAGGCATTGAGCCTGTAGCGCCAACCCAATTACCCAATTTCATGAATGACTGTGCAACTAAGCCATTATTACCAAAAAGCTGAATAATGTCTGCCGTATGGAATTGTGTGAACAGGATAAGTATGGCAACTAATAATCCTATATCGCCGATACGGTTCATCAAAAAAGCCTTTTTGTTGGCCTGCACCGCTTTAGCTTTGGTGAACCAAAAACCAATCAACAGGTATGATGAAAAGCCTACCAGTTCCCAAAAGGCATAGAATAAGATCAGGTTATCAACCACTACCAGCGCCAGCATGCTGAAACAAAACAGGCTGAGGTAGCTAAAATAGCGTTTATAGCTTTCATCATACTTCATGTACGCAGTAGAATAGATATGCACCGGCAAAGCTATCAAGCTCACCAATAGCAGCATCAGTACAGATAGGTTATTCAACAATACACCCGCGTATAATTTAGTAGCGCCAATGGTAAACCATAATTGCTGTACATGCAGTTGGGGTTTGTTCCATACCTGTGCAAATACGGTGGCGGATAGAACAACGCTCACTAATACAGCCAATGTAGATATCCACCCGCTGGCAGCATTACGCTTACCGGGCAGGCAAATATTTACCAAAAACGCGGCAAAAGGCAGTAATACTGCTGCAAGCGCGTAGTAAATGGTGGTTATATCCTGATATGGTACGGCTGTATTCAATTGTCGTCTTTTGTGGTGATAATTACGGTTGCATCCGTTGTAAAATGCGAGTCCTTTTTAAAGGTGATGTTTTTAATATTTGCAGGTGCGAGCTGGTAAAATACCTCGATGGTGCTTTTCCGGTCCTGGTTCATCATGGTATTGTTCAGCACATATTGCAGGTTGGTATCGTTTTGCTTTTTCTCCAGGTAGTTTTTGTAGTTTTTGGAGATAGCGCTGAATTTCTTCTGATATGCAGCGGTTGCATAGGGCTTGGTAACTATAATGGTTGAGTTTTTTACAATACTCACATTCACAATAACTTTTGGATCGATTGATTTTATATCGCCTTTATATTCCTTGCCATCTACGATAATTGATTGCGCAGCTGTTGTATCAGCTTTTTTGTGCACAGAATCGCTTTGCTGCGCAAAAGCAGGTATGGAAAGGAATAAGCAAAATATAACAGCGTATACTTTCATCGTTTATTTAGTTACAATAATTACCAACGGTTTTTGAATCGTTGACTCTTCATTTATCCCTTTATCTATAATATTTACCGACTTAATATTATTCTTGTTAAGTTCGTATAACTTCCTGATTACCTCATCAGACTTTCCATCTACTGGTACACCATTTATTACATATAATAATCCGCTATCATCACTATTATTTAAGCGGATATAATTTTTATATTTTTTTGACAGCTTACTAAAGTTGCTTTGATAGTGATTAACAGCAAATTTTCGGTAAGTAATTATAACAACTCCATTTATTGCATTTTGGCCATAAGCTTCTGTAGCAGAAGAATCCTTTAATACACTTAGCTCTAAAATACTATCAGGCGCAATATTATTTATAGATGCAATTATTTTATTATCTAATATATATAAAGGTTCGTTGCTATTATTTGAAGCGGCGCATCGGAAAACAGTTCCCGTTGCATTAGCAGTTTGTGCCGACACGACCTTTGATAAAAATAACAGAACAATCAGATAAATAAGTTTCTTGCTCATCACTTAATCCCTCAATTTATCAACCTTAGCCGGGTCAATGGTTTTGTAACGGCGATAAACATTTAAAATTATAGCCAGTGCTACAGCTGTTGTCGCGGCAGCCAATACAATGGCAAATAAGGCGAACATTTGTCCGCCGTTAACAAAGCGATCATACTTACCAAAGGCTACCAGGTTAAGTATGGCGGCGTTCAGCATCAGCTCAATCCCTATTAATATTTGTATGGCGTTGCGTTTTGATACCAGCATAAACAGCCCGATACAGAACAATGCCGCACTTACTATTAAAAAATCATTCATGGTTATCATGATTTTTGCTCCTTCCGTGATAAATGTGCTGCACCTACCAGCGCCATCATCAGTAAAATAGATATAGCCTCAAAAGGCAGCAGATAACGGGTCATTAAATTAATGCCGATGTTATCTGTCATGTTTGAGTTTAACTTGATATCGCTGTTCTGGCCGATAGCAACTTTTATCCATTCCAGGTTATTTACATCAACCTTAAATATCATCAGTACCAGCACCACAAAAAACAGCACCGCCAATATTAACGAAGCTATTTTATTGGCACTTATAAACTGGTTCTTTTGCTTTTGAATGGCATCCAGCGTTTCTTTACCTGATAACATGAAAGCAAATAATATCAGCACCAAAATGCCGCCCACATATATTACTACCTGCGTAATAGCCACAAAATCTGCCAGCGACAATATATACAAACCCGCCAAACCAAACAGCGTAATAAAAAACATAAACACCGAGCGCACCAGGTTTTTAGTAGCCGCTACAAACACTGCCGATGCCAGGGTGATGAAACTCATGAGGTAAAAAAGGATCTGGGCTATGTTCATGCGCCGCCCTCCTTTTGTTTCATGGCTGCCAGTTTCGCTGCCGCGCGTTCTTCCAGTTGCTTATCCAGCAGCATGCGTTTTTCAGCTGCATCTTCGGCTGTCATATCCGAGAACTGATAGGTCAGATCACTTAGTTCAAATACGGTTTTATCGTACTGGTTGGTCATTACGATACACTCTGTAGGGCATACAATGGTACACAAGCCGCAGTACATGCACTTGGCCATATCAATATCAAACTTGGCGGCGTATAGTCTTTTGGTTGTACCGTCGGATGTTTGGCCAATGGCTTCGGTTGCTTTAATAGCCTCAATATCAATACAACTTACAGGGCATATTTTAGCGCATAAGTCGCATACAATACAATCATCCATTTCAACATCCAACTGATAGCGGCCAACTTCGGGTACAGGTAGTTCTTGTCTTGGGTATTGTATAGTATTAGTTCCTTTTTCTAACTGTTTAAAGTAATTATTATCGCTCGCGGATATCACTTCCCGCTTGCCGTTAGGGGCAAACAGGTGCCTGATGGTAAGACTAAGGCCTTTCCATGCAGTTGTAAATCCGTTTATTACTTTATTGTTGTTCATTAGTTCATTTGTTCACTGGTTCATTGGTGCACTGGCGGTCTATATTTTCATTGGGCATCGTAATTAAACGCTAATGCACCAATGAACTAATGAACCAGTGAACCAATGAACTAAACTACATCAGCCACAACCTCCATACACCCGATATAAGCATACATATAAATGCAAGTGGTGTAAGCACTTTCCAGCACAGATTCATCAGCTGATCAACCCGCAGGCGTGGCAGTGTCCATCGTATCCACATCTGTATGCCTACCAGTGATAGCGTTTTAATTACTATCCAGATAATGCCCCAGGCTGTGCCGGTTGTCCACGTTGCTAAATGTACTGATCCTATATTTGGTAATGGTGTGTTCCAGGCACCTAAAAACAGTATCACACTGATCATAGATACCAGGAACATCATTGAATATTCTGAAAAAAACACGAAGGCAAAACGCCAGCCGGTGTACTCTGTATGAAAACCTGCCACCAATTCTGATTCTGCTTCGGGGATATCAAACGGCGCGCGGTTACTTTCGGCCAGTGAGGCTATAAAATAGATCACAAACGCGATGATCAAATGCGGTGCCCGGAAAATATTCCATCCAAAGAATCCGCCTATTTTTGACACGTCCCAAAAACCTAAAAATTTTACACTTTCGGTGGATAAGATACCCTGCTGTGTAGCGATATCCTGCATGTTCAGGGTTTGGGCTATCATCACTACTGATATTAACGCAAAGCCTGCAGGGATCTCATACGAAATGATCTGCGCTACTGAACGCATGGCCCCAAGTATGGAATATTTATTGTTAGATCCCCAACCGGCCATTAATATGCCGAGGGTTTCAATAGCTATAATAGCGAAGATATAATACAGCCCCAGGTTCATGTGGGTGGGCTCTAATCCCGGTGCCCAGGGCATAGCTGCGAAACCCATATATACGGCTAAAAATATAATAGCAGGGGCCAGCATAAATAGGTATTTATCGGCAGCAGCGGGGATAATTAATTCTTTCTGGATAAGCTTTAAACCATCAGCAAGGGTTTGCAGCAGGCCGAATTTACCGGTTTCCATCGGGCCGAGCCTGTCCTGTATAAACGCGGATACCTTACGCTCCGCATAAACAGCGAATAACGCGAACAGCGCCGTAAAAGTGAACAGCCCGATACCGATACCAAAAGATGTTATGTAAAAATTCAATTGCGTTTACAAAAATGCAAACTTAATAAATTAGGTTGATTATGTTGATGCCTGACCGGTTGAATTAGGTATATTATTTATATCCCCCATTAACTTAGTCTACTTAAAACTAAATTAAATACGATCAGCCAAATTTTAGCCCTTCATTGATACGAACTGTGATTTCACCGGGGCATTAAAAAACATAGATGCATGTACATCGAAATCGGCGGTATCATCAGTAGTAGTAAAAAATTGCTGCGTACAATTTTTGCTGATGCTTTGCTCCATTTCGGGATGCCTCTGCAAGTAATCAACCAGGCTTTTGGCAACTATATCGCCCTGAGCAACGGTTTTAATATGTTCGGGCAGATATGCGTCCAATTTCTCCTGCAACAAAGGATAATGTGTACAGGCCAGTAAAATAGTATCAATATCTGGCGATTTCGCCATGATCTGATCCAGGTATTCCTTCACAAAATAATCGGCTCCGGGTTTATCGTGTTCGGCATTTTCAATAAGCGGCACCCAAAGCGGGCAGGCTTGCTGGTAAACTTTCAAATCAGGAAAAAAGTGGTTTATCTCTATCAGGTATGAACCCGATTGTACCGTACCTTTTGTGCCCAGCACTCCAATTTCTTTTGTTTGGGTATAGTTGCCAATAACTTCGGCAGTTGGGCGTATAACGCCGAGCACACGTTTTGCCGGGTCTTCGGTTTTGAGGTCCTGTTGCTGTATGGTGCGCAGGGCTTTGGCCGATGCTGTATTGCAAGCCAATATAACCAGCGGACAGCCCATTGCAAACATTTTTTGCACGCACTCCCACGTATACTCATGTATGGCGCTAAATGACCGGTTACCATATGGCGCGCGGGCAGTATCGCCTAAATAAAGGTAGTCATATTGCGGGAGTTCCTTAAAAATCGACTTAAAAACGGTTAAACCGCCATAGCCTGAATCAAATATCCCGATAGGTTTGTTGTTTACCACGATAACAAAAATAAAAAAAGCGTTCCGTAAATACGGAACGCCTTGCATAAAATGTTTTTAGTGTGAGATTACAATTATTGTAAGCCCAATTTAGTTTTTACTGGTGCCATCAGGTTATCGCCAGCAGGTGATACTAAAAGCTCAACCTGACCTGAATCCAATACGTAAGCATAACCTTTTTCAGCAGCTACAGCGGTAATAGCAGCACGTACTTTATCAGTAAGTGGTTTTAAAAGCTCATTGCTTTTTGCTTCGATCTGTTTTTGCGCGTTATCAGCAAATGTTTTGATACGAGTTTGCATATCTGTTAATTCAGCTTCAGCAGCAGTACGTGATGCATCAGTCATTGTTGACCTGCCTGCTTCGTATTTTTTGCCTTTATCCTGATATTCGTTATTCATTGTGGCATATTGATCGGCAAATGTTTTTTGATACGCTTGCATCTGAGTTTGCAAAGTTTTCATTTCCGGAAGCAAATCCATCAATTGGTTTGTATTGATGTAGCCAATTTTGCTTTGAGCCTTAGTAAAGCTGCTCATCGCAAATACCATGCATATTGCAACTAAAGCAACTTTTAATGATTTTTTCATTGTTCTGTTCTGTGTTTTAATAATTAGTGCGATTATATATATAAAATTTTTATTTAGCAAGTACTCCTGGTTTTAATCCAAGTTTAGTTATTACCTCGGCGCTTTTATCATATCTCGGGTTAGCGTATAACATGATCACTTCGCTGTTCTTGTCAAATATCATATCCAGATCGTCGCTTTCTGCTACTCCCTGTACAGCTTTGGCTATACGATCCTGTATGGGCTTAATCAACGCGTTACTGCGTTGGGTGAGTTCGCCATCGGGGCCGAACTTCAGGCGTTGAAAATCTTTAGCTGCCTTCTCTTTGTCGGCTATTTCAGCTTCGCGGCGTTTTTTCATATCAGGGGTCATCAACACCTGATCTGCCTGGTATGCTTTGTATAGCCGGTCAACCTCTTCAAATTTACTATCTACCTCCTTCTGCCATTGATCGGACAACGCATTCAGCTGTTTCTGTACCGAAATATATTCGGGCATATGTTTCAGAATATAATCTGAATCAACATAAGCAAAACGCTGCGCAAACGCTCCTGTAATTGCTATGAACGTAAAAAACAGTACTAAAATTATTCTCTTCATAAAATAATTTTTGGTTTTTAATTGAATCCTCCGCTTAAACTCTGAGAGATTGAGAAACTAAACTGTCCTTTGTTCGCGTCGGGGATACCTGGTATTTTATCAAAGCCGTAACCGTAATCAAGACCAAGTAAACCAAAGATAGGTAAAAATACACGTGCACCAATACCAACTGAACGCCTAACATCAAATGGGTTATAATCACTGAAGTGATCCCATACGTTACCACCTTCAGCAAAGGCCAGTAAGAATATAGTTGCCGACTCACTGGCAATAACCGGGTGGCGAAGCTCAAGTGTATATTTAGTATATATAGGGCTACCTACGTTATTATCAGCAGTTGTACCAGCCGCTGCCGACTCAGGTATTACCGAGAAGTTTTGATAACCTCTTAAGCCGATGATATCACTACCCTGTAAAAACTGGTAGCTCTGCATACCGTCGCCACCTAATTTAAATCGCTCAAACGGTGATTGCGGTACATCACCATTATATTCACCCAGCCAACCAAACCTTACCTGCGACATCAATACAAATTTACCTGCTATCCTGGTGAACCATTGCGCATCAAACTTCACTTTATAATATTCCACAAAGTGATAGATCTGCTCAGGAGTAGCAATGCTGTAGTTTATGTTGTTGAACAATGAATACGGAGGCGTACCCTGTAAAGTTAACTTCATGTTTGAACCCTGTGTAGGGAAGATAGGCGCATCTAATGAGTTACGGCTAAGCTCCTGGGTTAATTTAATGTTGTACGAAGTACCGTTCTGGAACAGGTAACCTGTGTAGTTATCCAAATTATAGTGGTCAACGTTTAATGAGTAGTTTAACTGGAAGTAGTTATCAGGCCAGTTTAAGCGCTTACCTAATGTAATACCAACACCATTAATACGTAACTTATTGTACAACGGATTATCAGTTGCATAGTATTGTCCTGTTGAGCTCAACTGTGTATAAGCCGAAACTGCAAAGTAGATAGGTTTTTTACCACCTAACCATGGCTCCGAGAAAGTGAACGAGTAGTTCTGATATGTTCTACCGCTCGACTGCCCTCTTAAGCTCAGTTTTTCACCATCACCTTTTGGTAGTGGTTTGTATGCTTTAAGATTGAAGATGTTACGGATAGAGAAGTTATTGAACGTTAAGCCCAATGTACCTACCAGCTGACCGCCACCAAAACCGCCTGATAATTCTATTTGGTCTGACGGTTTTTCAACTACGTTGAAGATAATATCAACAGTACCATCTGATGGGTTAATGTTGGTTGGCTTAGGCTCAGTTTTTTGCTCGTCAAAGTTACCTAACTGTGAAATCTCACGTGTACTGCGGATCAGCAGGTCTTTGTTGAATTTCTGACCCGGTTTGGTACGGATCTCACGCATAACCACTTTATCATTGGTTACATCGTTACCTTTTAATATAACACGGTTAATAGTGTATTGAGGTCCTTCATAAACCCTGATATCCAAATCAACAGTATCATTATATATTTTGGTTTGAACCGGATCGGCATTATAAGTTAAATAACCATCATTAAGGTACAGTGATGATACGTCATCACTATTCGGCGTTGGGCCGCTAAGCCTTTTATTCAGCTCATCTTCACTAAAGATATCGCCTTTTTTAATACGCAGTATCCTGGTTAAAGCTTCAGCAGGGTATTTTGCATTGCCCGACCATTTGATGTTACCAAAATAGTATTTAGGCCCTTCGTGTAGTTTAATGTGCACGTTTACAGTTTGCTCATCATGTTTATACACGGTATCGCTTATGATAGCTGCATCACGGTAACCTTTATCCTGCATCTTATCAATAAGGTTTTGCTTATCATCATCATACTTATCCTGTTTGAATTTTTTTGAACCAAACAGGTTATACCATTTTCTTGAACGGGTTTTTGTAAGGTATTTGCGGAGTTTTTTAGTTGAAAATACTTTATTACCTTCAAAGGTAACTTCGTTTATCATTACCTTTTCGTGCTTATTAACAGCAACGTCGAGTATTATACTATTGGCATCTCCCGGATCTTTCCTTTGTTTGATATCAACGGTAGTATTTAAAAAGCCCTTTTCATTAAAATGCTTTTTAATAATAGCCGCGGTTGTACTCAGTAAGTTCTGGTTTACAATTTTGTTGGTTTTGTCGCTCAGTTTTTTCTGCACATCGTCTATCTCGCCCTTGCGGATACCGGTTATATGCAGTTTTGATAAGCGCGGTAGCTCGTGTACCGATATCTCCAGATAAATGGTATCCATATTAATGGAAGTAACATTTAAATGTACATCATCAAACAAACCTTGTTGGTACAGGTTTTTGATAACGCTGGCATTAGCTTCGCCCGGCAGGTTTATCTTATCGCCTTTGGTAAGCTTTGATATTGTTATTAAAACATCTTTATCAAGATATTTTGTACCAGTAACGGTAATACCACCAATTATATAATCCTTAGGATTAAGATAACTCAAACTATCAGCCGGGATTGTAGATTTTAACAACGACTGCCTGGGTTGGCCGGGGCCCTGAGCCATTGCAGCGGCACTCAGAACAGTAAAAAGAATAGCAAAAAGAAATTTATTCATTCGAATATTTAAGTGGCTAAAAATAATTTATACAGTTGTTAAAAAGTGTTAAACGTGAAAATTTAATTCACCTGCTCGCTGGTGAGGCCAAAACGCCGCTCCCGTTTCTGAAAATCAAGGATCGCTTCAAACAAATCCTCCTTACGGAAATCAGGCCATAGTTTTGGTGTAAAATATAGTTCAGCATAGGCAATTTGCCATAGCAGGTAATTACTTATCCGGTATTCGCCGCTGGTTCTTATCAGCAATTCAGGGTCGGGCATGTTGCCTGTAAATAAATTATTTTCGAACATCTCTTCCGTGATGTCTTCAATATTTATTTCTCCTTTTTGTACTTTAACGGCAATTTCTTTGGCTGCGCGAACGATCTCACGGCGCGAACTGTAGCTTAAAGCAAGCGTAAGCACCAGGCCGGTATTGCCCGAAGTTTGATCGATAGCGCTCTTAAGTTCGCGATAACATCTTTCAGGCAGCATGCCCAAATCGCCAATGGCATTAAGACGTACGTTCTTTTTCATAAAGTTTTCAATCTCTTTATGAATAGTGCTTACCATTAATTCCATAATAGCCATAACCTCCAGCTTGGGGCGGTTCCAGTTTTCTGATGAAAAGGTATATAATGTAAGATATTGCAAACCTACATCGCAGCTCCCCTCAACAACATCTCTAACAGAAAGTACGCCATTATGGTGACCGAATATTCTTAATTTGCCTTTCCCTTTAGCCCACCTGCCGTTACCATCCATAATGATGGCTATATGCTGAGGCAATTTTAACAAATCAATCTGATCCTTATATCCCATTTTATGCCGATTAATAAAAGCCGTAATTTGGATTACAAAGACATGCTTTTAATAAAGTTTGACCAGTGTTATGATCAATAATAAATTACTTTAGTTAATTATCACTTAAAAAACGACCCTTTTTGGCTGGTTTATAAGCCTTATTGTCTTTTTTTTCAGGGTACAAAGGTAAAACTTAATTGTATTTTTTTTAGTATGCCGGGAAAGAAATTGTTTTCGGTTATTTTTAAACAATTACGCAGGTAACATTTAGCCCCCAACATTAATCCAATGTGTATGTGGCATGTACAGTTCCGCGAACGTGAATTTTAATTTTATATATTATATTTAGGCCTGCTTTCATTTTAAACTCATTATTATATATGCACAAGTATTTTACTTCAATTGCAATTGCATGCCTTTTTAGTGCCGCTGCTATTGCCCAGGCCCCTCCGGCAACAAACACACAACCTGTATCAAAAAGCCGCATCCTTCAGGTTGATTCGGCTGTGGTTACCAAACATAAGGTTACTATTAAAGGCCAGGTTATTCCCTATACCGCAACCGCGGGTTGTATGCCAATATGGGATAACGACGGCAGGCCCATCGCCGGTGTATTTTACACTTATTATGAACGCGATGATGTTACAGATCGTGCAAATCGTCCGCTGGTTATTTCATTTAACGGCGGCCCTGGCACACCATCCGTATGGATGGAGATAGGCTATACAGGTCCGCGGGTGCTTAATGTTGATAGCGAAGGTTATCCCGTTCAGCCTTTTGGTATCAGCGAAAATAAGAACTCTATATTGGATGTTGCCGATATTGTATATATAGACCCGGTAAATACCGGCTATTCAAGAATAGTAGATAAGAACACTCCCGGCACAAAATTTTTCGGTGTAAATGAAGATATTAAATACTTGGCCGAATGGATAAATACCTTTGTTACCCGTAAGGATCGCTGGGCATCACCAAAATTCCTGATCGGCGAAAGTTATGGTACTACCCGTGTATCAGGCCTGGCGTTGGAGCTGCAAAACTCACAATGGATGTATTTGAATGGAGTTGTGCTGGTTTCACCAACCGAACTGGGTATTCAGCGCAGCGGGCCTATAAGCGCAGCATTAAAATTGCCTTACTTTGCAGCTACTGCATGGTATCATGGCGCTTTATCGCCCGAATTACAGAAAAAGGAACTGACTGATTTTTTACCTGAAGTAGAAGATTTCACCATCAACCAGTTGATTCCTGCCCTATCGCGTGGTGGCTTTTTGGATGACGCGCAGAAAAATGATATCGCAGCGAAAATGGCAAAATACAGCGGCCTATCGGAGAAAGTGATATTGGATAATAACCTTGATGTATCGTACGACCTTTATTGGAAGGAACTTTTACGTGCTAAAGGCTTTACCATTGGCCGACTTGATTCGCGCTATAAGGGTATCGACAGGCAAGCCAGCGGTAGCAGTCCTGATTATAATGCCGAACTTACCGCGTGGCTGCAGTCCTTTACGCCTTCTATCAATCTGTACCTGCGCAATGAGCTTAATTATAAAACCGACCTTAAATACAATATGTTTGGCGATGTTTGGCCCTGGGATAACGCCAACGACCAAACCGGCGAAAATTTAAGACAAGCCATAGCTCAAAACCCATACCTGCATTTGCTGATACAATCGGGCTATTATGATGGCGCATGTGATTATTTTAATGCCAAATACAGCCTGTGGCAGCTCGACCCAAGTGGCAGGTTAAAAGACCGCCTGAAATGGGAAGGTTACAAAAGCGGCCACATGATATACTTACGTAAAGAGGAACTTGCCATAGCCAGTGAAAATTTAAGGAAGTTTATCCAGGAATCAACCCCTAAACCGGGGCAAGCCGCTAAATATCAATAGCCATTAGTCAATGGTCATTAGTTAGGAGGCATAAAATCAACATTGCCTAATGACTAATGACTAACTAATAAACCCCTTTTTGTTTTAAAAGAGCGATATCCTTAGCTGCAATATCAACTATCGCATATCTATTTGTTTGGGTGATATTCAGCTCATCAATGGTACTCACCAGGTTATTATAAACCGAATGTGCCGATGGTTTTACAATCACCATCATATCACGACCGCTGGTTGCCTTCACTTGTTTACGTATTTCCAATATTATTTTATTCAGGTCATTACCATAGAAAGTTAGCTTAGGCGCTATGATTGGTTTATCGGCCATGCCGAGGTACCACATTGCTTGACCCTTGCCTAAGCAAATGGTCATGGTGCCTGATGCCGGTACAGGCATATCGGCAATAACACTTTTATCAGGCATTACCAACTGCATAGCCCGCGATCTGGCGAGCGTAGTAGTAAGCATAAAAAAGGTAATGAGTAAGAATGCAAGATCAACCAATGCGGTTAGGTCCACACGAACGGACAATTTATTGGTTTGCCTGCCGCCTGATTTTCCGGAAGAAAGATTCAGCTCTGCCATGATTTTAAGGATTAAGGTTAAAAATTGGTTTTAAGCGACGTGTAAGGTTTGTCGCTTTTACTTTATAACGTAAGGGGATTGCATTTGTTGCAACATTGATGCAATAAAATTATGAATTATGAGAATACTTTTTATTGAATGTCTGAACCGGAATTTTATGAATTTTCAAAATGGACAGAATTCTATAAATTCATTAATTCAAAAAATTCCGGTTCAGATAATTGGGGCGTTGCCTACGGCCGTGCTATCCACTCATACGCCTGCAGGCCTTATGCTCAGGCCGGTATCCGCTCCTATCACTAACGCAATTGTCAGAACCACAGATTAACCCGCTGTTTGTGTCCTCACAAACAGCTATCAGCCGCATCAGATTCGGATTATTTGTGGGGACACAAACAATGGAATAATCAGTTCCTATTACTAACGTAAAATTCAATGCGCCACGCTGGACCATCCTCTCTTTACCACAAGCGGCAAAGAGGGTTAGTAAAAAAATCTCTATCTGCTAAAATAACACTTATCCGTAACGAAAGTGTAAGACACACCCACTTGTAAAAACAGGTAAGTATCATGCGGGCGAAGGTCGCCGCGTTGGGTGCCGGCTACGCCGGTGTATACGCCTGTCTTTTCGCCTGAACGATCGGATAACGCGACTGCAATTGGGCTTGTCAGCTTACTTTTATCGGGATACAGGCCGCTTACATCGTCAAGATAATCGGTATTGGGCTGGCGATAACCAATATCGGCATTAACATTCCACTTACCCGAGATGTTGTATTTAATACCTGCGCCATATGGTATGGCTATGGCGGTTTTACCATATGGAGTTTCACCTTCTGTTGCTAAAGGCCGCAGGTTATAGGTTTGCCCCATGTATGTTGCCTGCGGGTTATAGTTTACAATACCAATACCTAAATAAATAAATGGAGTAAACCTGTTATTGCTTACATCGGGTATGTATTCCATAAAGTTAAATTCTCCTATCAAACTTAACTCCTGCAACTGGGTTTTGAAACTCAAATTACGGTTGCGGAACTGCTGGTTTGATGATGTGCTATCGGCCCCGGCTATCTGCCCATAAGTATAGTTTAATTTTGCCGATAAATAACCGTTAAAATTACGCTGTACAAAGCCACTAAGCGCTACACCACTAAACTTAAGCGGATTGTTAGGATTAAGGTCGCCCATATAGCCCGATGCGCCTACGGCTCCGCCAAGTTCCCAGGTTTGTGCCTTTAAACTAAGTGAGGAAAGGATTAAAAGTAGAGCTATTGCAAATTTTGGCATTAATTAAATTTAATAATTGCGAACGTCAAGTCCCCATAATAATTTGTTCCTTAACGTTGATAAGTAACTTTCATTACTTAAACGTACTAAATTTAGCTGAAAACCTGCTTTTTGCACACTAAAACGCATGGTTTTATCAATTGTAGCCGTACGCGAATCGCATGATACCAGGTAATTGCTGCTGCGGCTCTCTACTTCAAAAGTTATGGTGCTGCTATCGGGCAATACAACCGGCCTAACATTAAGGTTATGAGGAGATACCGGGGTTAATACCAAACTGTTCGACTGCGGGAAAATAATTGGCCCGCCGCAACTTAATGAATATGCTGTTGACCCCGTTGGTGTTGATATAATTATGCCATCGCCCCAGTAAGCATTTAAAAACTCATTATTCATGTACACCCGGGTAATGATCATGGCTGCATCATCGCGTTTATGGATGGTGATATCATTGAGGGCAAAATTATCATCGCCAAAAACCTCGTTCTCAGAGCTTATGCTGATGAGGTCGCGGCTATCCAGGCTATAATCTTTATTTACCACCGCATATATGGCGGCGGCTATATCACTCTTATTAATGGTGGCCAAAAAGCCCAGCCTGCCAAAATTTATGCCTATCACCGGCACACCTGTGTTTCGGATAACACACACCATATCCAGCAAAGTGCCATCCCCTCCAAGAGTAATAAAAAGATCAATGAAGCCTTTTATCTTAACATCGGGCCCTAAAACATTGTAGGTTACTATTTTTATTTTATCGGCTAAATAATCGCTGAGCTGGTGGTATACATAAATTTCCACCCCGTGTTGCGACAGGTTATCAAATACTTCCTGAACGTATGGTAATACATCTAAATTAAATGGCCTGCCGTAGATTGCTATTCTCATTTGTTAGTTCATTAGTTCACTGGTTCATTAGTTCATTAGTACTTGCATGTTGCAGATAGTTTAAATTGATATTGGATATTGAACTATTTACAATATGAATTAATGAACCAGTGAACAAATGAACTTTTTATAAATTTAAGTAATTCATTAATGAATCATAACGATCTTTTGAATTGTCGTTATCGCCGGTATGATTAAAGGTTGCTTTAATATCATACTCGTAGCGCAAAAATGTTGCTATAATGGCTGATATGTCTTGTTTATTAACTTTTAGGGTTACTTCCACACGGGTTGAATCGGGATAAGCATAAATATAAGAGCTCAGGATCTGGGCGTTATCAGACTCTACAATTTGCGACATGTGCGCCAGCGAATTGTTTTTGTTGTTGATCTCCAGTACAATAATGCCGCCCGGCTGCGAAACTGATGTAAGCCTTGCGAAATACTCATTCATGGCATTGATGGATATCAGCCCTAAATAATTACTCTTAATATCAAGCACGGGCACTACGGTAAGCTTTCGCTCATAAAACAAACGGATAACATCATATATATGCTGATCTTCCCTTACATATGGGTTTACCAGCGATAATGCCAGCGCGCCAACTTGTGTTTGGTTATCTGTTACATTAACCAGATCATCCTCGGCAAGTAAGCCCAGGAACTGATCCTCGTTTACAATTGGCAAATGCCTTACACGAAACTCCACCATACGATCAACCACCTTCTGCACAGTATCAGAGGTGTGAACGGGTGTAATTTCGTCGGCAATCAGCTCAACTGCAAGCATCTTTATATATTTTGTTTGTTTAAAAACTCCTTCAGGGCTTCATTAAACTCAGCCGGCTGCTCCATCATTGGCGCGTGGCCACATTTATCTATCCATGTAAGGTCCGACTTTGGCAACATCTCATGAAATTCAACAGCAACTTCAGGTGGTGTAACCTTATCATCCCTTCCCCATATTAAACCTACGGGTATATGTATCTTATGGAGATCGTTCTTCATATTATGACGAATAGCCGACCTTGCCATAGCTAATATCCTAACAACGCGGTGACGGTCGTTTATTGTCTTGAAAACATCGTCAACCAGTTCTTTTGTTGCTGTTTTTGGATCGTAAAAGGTAAATTCTACCTTTTCCTTCACAAAATCATAGCTTTCGCGCCTTGGGAAAGTACCACCAAAAGCGTTTTCATATAAGCCGGAACTGCCGGTTAGCACCATGGCCTTTGCAAAACCCGGATGCGCCAAAACGTATATTAAACCTACGTGCCCGCCTAATGAATTACCAATAATAGTGAAATCCTTTAGCTTTTTATACTTTACAAATTTATGTACAAACTTTGATACAGATTTAACACCTGTAGTTAGCAACGGCAGGTCATAAATTGGCAGCATAGGTATAATAACCCGGTAATTTGGTTTAAAATAGTTTACAGTTTCATCCCAATTACTTAATGCGCCCATCAAGCCATGCAGCAACAACAACACCTCACCTTCGCCCTCATCGATATAACTAAACCCGTTTTGCTCTTTAAGCACGAAATCCATATAGATATTTTAATATTTAGTTGATAACCAGAACCAGTTTGTTATTTGGTTCAATTCCGGCTATCCGGTATAAAAATAGTTTATTGCGGTCGAGTTACAAGTTTTATTATTGTTTTTAATTGATTAAGCTTCATTGTTCTGCTTGGTCGACTGGGTTAAAACTTATTTAACTCAATCAACAACTCACCTAATCAACCAAATTACCCTAACAACTGCTTCACAACCTCTGATATTGTTCTGCCATCGGCTTTGCCGGCAAGCTCTTTATTTGCCGTGCCCATAACTTTGCCCATATCTTTAACTGAGGTAGCACCTACTCGGGATATCACCTCTTTTAAATAAGCTTCAACTTCATCATAGCTCATTTGTTTTGGCAAATAAGCCTCAATTACTTCCAGCTCCTCTATCTCAACCTGGTAAAGATCGTCGCGGTTTTGCGTTTTATAGATCTCGGCCGACTCCTTACGCTGTTTTACGAGCTTTTGCAATACTTTGGTTTCGGCTTCAGGTGTTACCTCTTCGGCAGCGCCTTTTTCGGTACGGGCCAGTAATAATGCTGATTTTATAGCACGCAATCCGCGTAACCTGTCGGCCTGCTTTGCCAGCATGGCCTGTTTAATATCCTGGTCTATTTGTGTAGTTAGTGACATTTCTTTATTTTGGATTTCGAATATTCGATTTCGGATTTATTTAATTTTATCATCTGCACATCTGTAATTTGCACATCTGCACATTATTATTTAGTGAATGAGCGAAGTTACCATTTGCATATCTGCACATTCACACATCTGCACATTTTATTACTTTCTAAATATAGTAGAGCCGTTTGCCTGCGCTGTTGGCATTACAACCAGCTCGTTTATGTTTACATGTTTTGGGCGCGATACTGCAAACCAGATGGTTTCGGCAACATCTTCAGCCACAAGCGGATCAAAGCCATCATAAACTTTTTTGGCCCGGGCATCATCGCCCTTAAACCTAACGTTCGAAAACTCTGTTTCCACAGCTCCCGGGTGTATGGCTGTTACCTTTATGCCATGCGGCAAAAGATCAAGGCGCATACCTTTATTAAGCGCGTCGACCGCGTGCTTGGTGGCGCAGTATACGTTGCCATTGGTGTAAACATCAATCCCGGCAATTGAGCCCAGGTTAACGATGTGGCCATTACCATTAGCTATCATCCAGTTTGATACGATCTTTGTTACGTACAGCAAGCCTTTAACGTTGGTATCAATCATGGTATCCCAATCATCAAGGTCACCTTTGTCAATCGGGTCGAGGCCCTGGCTTAGTCCTGCGTTATTTATCAGCACATTTATCTTTCTCCATTTAGCGGGTAAAGCCTCCAGGTTTTCGATCACCTGCGCACGGTCGCGCACATCAAATGATGATACCGCTACTTCGATATTATGCTTTTTATTAAGCTGGCCGGCCAGTTTATCCAACCTATCAAGCCTGCGGCCCGTTAATACAAGATTATACCCTTCGCGGGCGAATAGATGAGCGGTAGCTTCTCCGATGCCGGAAGTTGCCCCGGTAATTAATGCAATTTTAGCCATAGTATAATAACTATTAGCTGCGAAATTAGTTTTTTTTAAACACTATTCGAATATCAGGCTAAACATTACTGTATGTAATGACAATTTGCTGATAGGCGCTGAGAAGGGTTGATTTTCGGAAACCAGTACATTTCCAATGGAGTTAGAGAGCTTGATCTCGGGCGAAAGTTTAAAATATTCGAAATAAATATCGCAACCCACACCTGCCTCGTATGAACTATAGCCCGAAACGTTTTTAACTGTTTTATCGAGCAATGCTGCATCAGCATCACTTTTATTAGCACCTATGGCGTAAGAATACTTTACACCGCCTATTAGATAAGCCCTGAAATTACCCAACCTGTCCGACTTCAATTTTAACAACAAAGGAAAATCAACAGTGGTTGCATTTACCGATTTTGTAACATCATCGTTGGGATTAGCATAAACATAACTAAGCTCACGGTCGGCAAAAACCAATGATGGGGTGATACGGGCTTCCAAATGTTCGGTGATGCGATAACGCGTTAAAAACCCTACAGCAAAGCCCGGCGAATTTGGCGAACTTAAACTATTGAGATCACTGGTAACAGGTGCGTTGCCATTTTCCTTATCCAAAAATGGGCTACGCCAATTAGGATTTTTTTGAATTTTGAAATAAGTATTTACGTATGAGAAAGAAAAACCAAAGCTAAGATCCTGTTGATCAGCACCACCACCCCATGCAAAAGGGCTCGGGGGTTGCGGGTCCTGGGCAAATAACAAATTACTGCAAAACAGTAGTATAATAAGGGTTAAGTACCGTTTTTTAATCATTTAACGCCTGTGTAAATTGAACAGATACCAAACGTTAAAGGCCGGTGTTTGGTATGCTTAAATCCTGCTTTATGCATCAGGCCAATAAATTTTTCTCCGTCGGGGAAAGCTGCCACCGATTCTGGTAAATAGCTGTATGCCCGCGCATCCTTCGAAAATATTTTGCCTATGCCGGGTGTAATATAAGCAAAATAGAAATTATATAGCTGCTTTATAGGGAAAGTTTTAGGCTTTGAAAACTCCAGTATCACAGCTTTGCCACCTGTTTTTAATACACGATGGATATCGGCCAGGCCAACTTCAAGGTTCTCGAAATTACGCACACCGAAGGCTACGGTAACCGCATCGAAGGCATCAGCATCAAAAGGAAGTTTCTCTGAATCGCCCAGTTTTATCTCGAACTTATCGCCGAGCTGGCGTTTATCTATTTTTTGCTGCGCGATATCCAGCATGCCCTGCGAAATATCAACCCCGATAATTTTTTCGGTTTTGAGGATGGTTAAGGCCTCAAAAGCAAAATCGCCGGTACCGGTTGCCACATCCAGTATCAGCTTCGGCTGATCCTTCTTCAACTCGTTGATGGCTTTTTTGCGCCAGATGATATCAATACCCAACGATAAAAAATGGTTCAGAAAATCGTAAGTTTTAGATATATTATTGAACATATCGGCCACCTGCGCTTTTTTGGTGGCATCCTTATCCTGGTACGGGGTTATAGTTTCGCTCATAGAATGGGGCAAAGATAAACATTCTGAACCATGATTAAACGGATTTAAGGATTAGCCTGATGTTCTTCTTATAGCTTAATAACGCTAATTATTTTCGTTCAGTTTTAATAATCCTCTTACATCCAACGCACGGGTATACATGGTTAGCTCGCCATTCGGGCCAAACGGCCATTCCTCTTTTGGGCGATCCCAGTACAATTCAACACCATTCCCGTCGGGGTCATCCAGGTATATAGCTTCGGATACGCCGTGATCTGACGCTCCTGTGATAGGATATTCAGCATCGATCAATCTTTGCAATATTTGTGCAAGATCTTTTCTTTCAGGATATAATATAGCTGTATGATATAAGCCGGGCGCATATTCAGGTGCCGGTGACGCACCTTTGCTATGCCAGGTATTTAAGCCGATATGGTGGTGATAACCGCCTGCTGATATGAACGCGGCCTGATCGCCGTAAGCTGCCATTTTTTCGAAACCAAGCAGCCCGGAATAAAAATCAAGCGATTTTTGCAGATCGCTAACCTTTAAATGCACGTGACCAATGCGGGTTTGAGCAGGAATTTTATAATCTTCCATGATAATATTTTTTTAATGTATTTATAGTATTTGGCTAAAGCCAGATCTGTTTATTAATATTGTTCCGTCCCTTAAATAGGGGCGGCAATGATTTTTTTGTCAATTCTCATTTACCTTCTCAAGTGTCCCATATTTGGGGAATTTGAATAATAAATGTTTAAACATACAAATTTAACAATACTATCGTTTAAATTTGCATCGTGTTCAAATGCTTACTGAATTATGATAATCATTATGGTTCATTAGTTCACTGGCTCATTAGTTCATTGGTCTTTTATGGCGGTTATCATCACCAAACATCTGCGACCCTGCACCAATGAACCAGTGAACTACTGAACCAATGAACATAATAACTATCTTTGTACAATGATTGTAAAATCTGCCGAATTTATTTGCAGCAACACCCAAATTTCCAAACTGCCGCCACCGGTAAAGCCAGAGTATGCTTTTATCGGGCGGTCGAACGTGGGGAAGTCGTCCCTTATTAATATGCTTACCGCTAAAAAAGGGTTGGCAAAAACCTCGCAAACGCCAGGTAAAACACAGCTGATCAATCACTTTTTGATCAATGACAGCTGGTACATTGTGGATTTGCCCGGTTATGGTTATGCACGCGCCTCAAAAAGCAAAAAAGCGGATTGGGATAAGTTCATCCATACTTACCTGGATAAGCGCGAGAGCCTGCAGTGCGTAATGGCACTGATCGATAGCCGCCTTGAGCCGCAAAAAAACGACCTGGAGTTTTGCAACTGGCTTGGCGAAAAAGGCCTGCCCTTTGTACTGGTATTTACCAAAGCTGATAAGCAATCATCAGTAAAAACAGATCAGAACGTAGCCAAATTTAAAAAAGCGCTGTTAGATACTTTTGATGAAGTGCCTGATATTTTTAAAACATCATCAGAAACACATGATGGCAGGGATGAGATTTTAGGGTTTATTGGAGGAATAAACCAGGCGTTTGTGGTGCCGACAACTTTCGGTTCCCCTCTTGAGAGGGGTTAGGGGTGTGTTATACGACAGAAAAGTATGCCGCGCAAAATTATCCCCTATAACTCTAATCTCAAACAATTAGCACGTAAGCTAAGGAATGAAAGCACATTGGGCGAAACACTGTTATGGAAAGAAATTAAGAATAAACAATTTCATGGTTACGATTTTCACAGACAAAAACCGCTCCTAAATTATATAGTAGACCTGTATTGTTATGAATTAGAATTAGTTATAGAAATAGATGGAAGCTATCATAACCATATTGAAACTTATGAATTAGATTTGTTACGGGAAAAGGAATTGGAAGCTTATAATTTAACTATCATAAGATTTACCGAACAGGAAATTAAAAAAGATATACCTAACGTTTTGAGGACGATTGAAACACATATCCTAACATTCGAGAACAACGCATAACACACCCCTAACCCCTCTCAAGAGGGGAACTATTTTACAACAAAATGAAAAAATATCTATCATTAGTAACCTTCACCCATACCATTTTTGCTATGCCGTTTGCCTTTATTGGCTTTTTTTTGGCGGTTACTACTACTGAACATAAGTTTGATTGGCTGAAACTGGTGCTGATGATACTGTGTATGGTATTTGCCCGCAACTCGGCTATGGCATTTAACCGTTACCTGGATAGGAATATCGACGCTAAAAACCCGCGGACCAAGCAGCGTGATATACCATCGGGCAGGATCAGTCCGGCGGCGGCGCTTACTTTTACTATTACGAATTGCCTGCTTTTTATTGGCACTACCTGGTTTATAAACCCGCTTTGCTTTTTCCTGTCGCCGGTGGCTTTGTTTGTGGTATTGGGCTATAGCGCGACTAAGCGTTTTACAGCTTTATGCCATTTAGTTTTAGGGCTGGGATTGTCTTTAGCTCCTATCGGCGCGTATTTGGTAATTACCGGGAGCTTCGCAATTACGCCTCTTTTCTTTTCCCTATCTGTATTATGCTGGGTGAGCGGCTTCGATATTATTTATGCCTTACAAGATATTGACTTTGATCAGCATGAACAATTACACTCAATACCCGCTTACTTGGGTAAGGTAAACGCGTTGAGGTTATCTACTTTCTTGCATGTATTATCGGCTATATTTGTGATTATGCCGGTGTTCTTTACTCATGTTGGTATCCCCTATTATATCGGTATTGCATTCTTTTGCTCTATGCTGATCTATCAGCACCTGCTTGTTAAGCCTAACGACCTGAGCCGGGTTAACTTTGCGTTCATGACAACCAATGGCATTGCCAGCGTGGTGTTCGCGGTTTTCTTTTTGCTGGATAGGTTGTGGATACGTTAATTATTCAAGCTGAAAGGTAAAAGGCGAAAGCTTAAAGGTGCTTATTACGATCTTTAAGCTTTCGCCTTTCTGCTTTTAGCTCACTACCGTAGTTCCTGGTCATTTTTTTCCTGGTAGGTTTTAAAGGCAAGGTAAAATAGCAAGCCTGCAGGTATAATATCAAAAGCAATATCCCTCGCACTTATCATTGCCGGGTAAGTGGTTATGATATCCTTCACCAGCAATATCAACGCTATAATGCCACCGATCAGGTATAAATAGAAGAATTTCTTGCTCATTATATTTCTTTTTTTTGGCAGTTGCAAACTGTCGTGATCCGGGGTTTCAGTCACAGACTGAAACCAGTGTAGAAACCAATATCGTTAAAACAACATGTCATTGCGAGGAGGAACGACGAAGCAACCTCGTCGCATTCAATATGCAAGCGATGAGATTGCCACGCTATCGCTCGCAATGACATGATGAATATGGTATTTCTTACCCAACCCGCTTAAATACCGAAGCACCCAACGGTGGTATAGTTACATTAATAGAATCTTCCCTACCATGCCAGTTTACTTTTTCTGATGTTACTGCATCATAATTAATAATGCCGGTACCCCATAAGTTTTCAGCATCAGAGTTAAACACCTCTTTCCATTGGCCGCTGTCAGGCACACCAACACGGAAATCATAACGTACAACCGGGGTCATATTCAATACAATAACCAGGTCGTTTACGCTTTCATAGCCCTTGCGAACGTATATCAATATCGAATCATTGGCATTACCGCCGTCTATCCATTCAAAGCCTGAACCCTCAAATGCTTTTTCATACAATGCCGGTTCTGATCTGTACAGTTTATTTAATGCTTTAACGGTTTCTTTTATACCATTATGGTTAGGATATTCCAGCACATACCATTCTAACGATTTTTCAAAGTTCCACTCCGAGCCCTGCCCAAATTCGCCACCCATAAACAACAATTTTGCTCCCGGGTGGGTGAACATATAGCTATAGCACAGGCGCAGGTTGGCAAATTGCTGCCACTCATCGCCCGGCATCTTGCGCAGCATTGATCCTTTGCCGTACACTACTTCATCATGCGAGAAAGGCAGCATAAAGTTCTCGGTAAAGGCATATATCAAGCTGAAGGTAATCTGGTTGTGGTGATATTTACGGTTGATCGGATCCTCAGCAAAATATTTGATGGTATCATGCATCCAGCCCATCATCCATTTCATGCCAAAGCCTAAACCACCCAAATAAACCGGCCGACTAACACCCGTGAACGAGGTAGATTCCTCTGCAATAGTTTGCGTATCTGGGAAATGACTGTAAACCGCCTCATTAAATTCTTTCAGAAATGATACTGCTTCCAGGTTCTCGTTTCCACCATAAATATTGGGTTCCCACTCCCCTGCTTTGCGCGAGTAATCGAGGTAAAGCATGGATGCCACTGCATCCACACGCAAGCCATCCACGTGGTAACGGTCGAGCCAGAACAGCGCATTACTGATCAGGAACGCACGTACTTCATTACGGCCATAATTAAATATGTATGATTTCCAGTCGGGATGAAAACCTTTCCGCTCATCAGCGTGCTCATATAAGTGCGTACCATCAAAATTGTATAACGCATGTTTATCACCCGGGAAATGTGACGGCACCCAATCCAGTATCACGCCGATATCGGCCTGGTGCAGTTCTTCTATCAAATACATCAGGTCCTGCGGTGAGCCGTAGCGTGATGAAGCTGCATAGAACCCGCTGATCTGGTAACCCCAGCTTGGGTAATACGGGTGCTCCATTATCGGCATAAACTCTACGTGGGTAAAGCCCATTTCTTGTATGTAAGGCACCAGTTTAGCAGCCAGCTGACGGTAAGTTAAAAACTCGTCCGGACTCTCCACATTACGAGCCCATGAGCCAACATGCATTTCGTAAACAGAATACGGCTTATCGAGCGCGTTATGCTCATAACGCTTATGCATCCACTTTTTATCGCACCATTCGTAATAGGTATCAACTACAATTGAGGCGGTATGCGGTGGTAGCTCCCAGCGTAAAGCGAACGGATCACTCTTTTCAAGATCTTCGCCACTTGTTGATTTTATATAATACTTATAAGTTTCGCCAACGCCAACATTTGGTATAAAGCCTTCCCAAATACCTGATGCATCCCAGCGGGAATTTAACGAATGCGAACCTCGGTTCCACCCATTAAAATTACCTATAACTGCAACATATTGCGCATTAGGTGCCCAAACAGAAAAGTAAGTACCTACAACACCTTTATGCTCAACAACATGAGCGCCAAACTTTTCATACAGTTTATAATGCTTGCCCGATTTAAATAAACTAATATCAAAATCAGTAAAACGGCTGTAAGGCTCAACACTACTCACCGTTATTTCTTCAATAACAGTAATGGTTGTTTTTGCAAGCGAAGTCTTTTTTACAGCCTTAGCCGGTTTTGTTTCGGCATCAGGAGCGGGCGCAGCTTTCTTTGCCGGCGAACTTTTTATCGCTTTAGCAAGTTTTGCTTCGGCTTCAGCAGCAGGGGCAGTTTTTTTGGTAGCAGCTTTTTTTACTGTTGGTTTTTTAGCTGGTTCGGGTGTTTCGGGGTCAACTTTCTTTTTAGCCATTGTGTCTATTATTTCGGGAATCGCAATATTAATGGCGGCTTCCCTTTATATGCTCTATAACAATATATGTGCTGTTAAGTGTTTTAAATCTCCATCGAATTGAAATTTTATCACAAAAACAGAAACATGCTTGTGCTTTTTAAGAATCCATTCATGCGCGGTCATTAATCCACATCACCGGTTCACACAGCCGCCGCTGCTAAATATACTTTTAATATTCGCTGTTTTTAATACTTTCTAATGTCAGTTTAAGGTACTGCACTTTAACAACCCTCTTATTGGCCATTAAATTACAGTGTTAATATATAATTGGTTTTATATTGGTATTAAATGTAAGCTTATTTTTTGGGTATAAATTAAAGAAAAATATTGCTTAATGTTTGGGCGTTTCCTTCGGCCGGGCTGTTCACTCATACTGCACAGGCCTTAATCACGGCCGCACTAAGGCCCTCGAACTGGCCGGTATCCGTTGCCATCCCTAACGCGGAACTTCAACGCGCTCCGTTTAACTCACCCCGACTTCACTACGCTTGTCGACCCTCTCTGCGGTAAACCGCAAAGAGGGTGAAGCTCCAATTTCTTTACTAAGCGTCATTGCGAGGTACGAAGCAATCTCTAAACTATACAGAGCGAATATAAAAGTCGACCTGCTTACGTAGAGATTGCTTCGTGCCTCGCAATGACGCTTGGTGAGAATGCTCGTAGTTACCTACTTATAAATCTCTATATGCTTAAAATTCTTACTAAACTTAAACTCTGTGATCTTGTCCTTACCTGTTGTAAAATTAGTAACCTCTTTACCATCGGCAACAATTTTGCTTGGTTTAAAAGGCAGACCTAACAGGTTAAAATGATAACCCTCGTACCTTGGCGTGTATAAACCCTCCATGCTTTGTTGTATGGTTAATGTTTTGGCATCGCCCTTTACCACAAACTTTTTCTCCAGGTAAATATCCTGCTCATAGGCAAAAGTCTCGCCGTAATCTTCAAACAGGAACGAGTTGGCCTCGTAATCGCTGTAATAAACATTCAGTTTTACTTCTTCAATTTCCTTTTCGCCAATGTATTGCATTACCGGGTTTTCAGGTATAATTGAACCTGCTTTAATGAAGATCGGGATAGTTTCCAGGGGTGTAGGCACCGTTACTTCCTGTCCGCCGTCAACCATTTCATTTGTCCAGAAATTATACCATTTGCCTTTTGGCAAGTATACATTTCTGCTGGTTTGGCCTGGCTGCATAACCGGGCATATCAGTATTTTATCGCCATAGGTAAACTCATCCTGGCGGAAGTGATTCATCAGCACATCCTGCTCCTGCATCACTATCGGCCTTAAAATCGGGAAACCATAACGATGATGCTCCCAGAAAGTTGAGTATAAATAAGGGATTAATCTGTAGCGCAACTCAATAAACTTGCGGTTGATGGCAGTATACGGCTCACCAAAACTCCATGGCTCGCGCTCCTTGGTATCACCGGCAGAATGCGCCCGCATAAATGGCGAGAAAGTTCCCATCTGTATCCAGCGGGTAAATAATTCACCATCCGGTTCGCCGCTAAAACCACCTATATCAGTACCGCAGAAAGGGATGCCCGATACCGACAAACGCTGACATTGGATATTACCCAATTGTAAATGCTCCCACGAAGCCACGTTATCACCCGTCCACACAGATGAGTAGCGTTGTACGCCCGAGTAGCCTGCCCTTGTAATGGTAAAAGGGCGTTTATTTTTCATAATGGTGCGCAAACCTTCATAAGTAGCGCGTACCATTTGCATACCATAAACATTATGTGCTTTACGGTGCGATCCGCGGAAACCATCATACTGGTGGCGCACATCATCAGGGAAAGTACCTGCACCAAAAACGGCCGGCTCATTCATATCGTTCCAAACACCGGCAACGCCCATTTCTACCAGCTCATCAAATAAACCACCCCACCAGGTACGTACCTCAGGATTTGTAAAATCAGGGAACTGACATCGGCCCGGCCATACATGGCCTTCCATAAAATAGTCATCGCTGCGGCGGCAGAAATACCTGTTTGCTTTGCCCTCCTTAAACACCGAATAATTATCATCCACACGAATGCCCGGATCAATAATTACCACCGTTTTAAAACCGTCGGCAGCTAATTCGCTGATCATTTTTTTAGGATCAGGAAAATATTTTCGGTTCCAGGTAAAGCAGCGGTAACCATCCATATAATCTATATCGAGGTAAATACCATCACAAGGGATCTTATTCTCACGGAAACCTTTGGTTATTTTCCTAACCTTCGCCTCCGGATAATAGCTCCAGCGGCATTGGTGGTAACCTAATGCCCACAGTGGCGGCATTGGGTGTGTTCCTGTTAAAATATGGTAGCTTTTTACCACGTCCATCATATGTGGGCCGTGGATATAGTAATATTGCAATTCACCGCCATCAGCCCAAAAACTGGTTTTGGTTTTATCTTCGGCACCAAAATCAAACTGGGCCTTAAAAGTATTATCAAAGAAAATGCCGTGAGCTATATCTTCATTCAGGCTGATATAGAAAGGAATGCTGCGGTAAAGCGGATCCTGGTTCCAGGCGAATGAATAAGCATCGGTATTCCAATTTTTTAAACGTTTACCGCGCAGGTTAAGCTCTGTTGGCTTATCGCCAAGCCCGAAAAAGCTTTCCTCAGGCTCACATACTTTCGTGCAGAACACATAATAACCGCCAAATTTCACGTTCTCCTCCCAGTGCATCGGAACAGCATCAGCACTGGTAACATGGTTCTTTTTATCAGAAAAGGATATAAAAAAGTCTTTTTTGCGGATGTGGCAGTTTACCACACGTGATGAAACAATAAATTCTAATTCGTTCTCCAGCAAAATGAATGAGGCATCCTTGTGTACCAGTTTAGGCACAGCGTAGGAAAATTCTTCTAAAAACACGCCGTGGGGGGCTAATCTTACCCGGATAATTTCATCGGTAACCACTACTACCTCAACTTTGGCATCGCCATCAGTAAAGTAGATTTTATTTCCCAATTGTTCCGCATGATTGGGAACACCAAGATACTTTTTTATAACCGGCTTAATATCAGCCGCGGGGTTATTTACGTGGTGAAACTCCTCTTCCTCCTCAAGTAATTTATTGATTAACAGCTCCGTATTTAGTATCTTATCTTCCATTAAAATTAATTAGTCGTTAATAATGTGCGCATGCGTCAATATCCTATACGCAATATAAATAATCTGCTTTAATATAGCCCTATAATTATGCCAGTTTTTCGATTTAGTTTAGTTCAATTGTTCAATCTCACCTAAATCCTCTCCAAAGGAGAGGACTAAAAAAAGATGCATAGCTCCCTCTCGTTTGGAGAGGGTTGGGGTGAGGCCTACGCTACAGTTTCGCCCCCGGCTCCAACCCGGTTTCAATAATTTGTATCTTCTCGCTATCCTTTTCGTTATCATCAACAAACAGTACTGCTATAGCCGCCAGGAACATAAATACACCTGCCATAACCAGCCCATAAATAGCCTGACTATTAAACAGATACTTAACAATTAAACTACCAGTTAAACTATTAATAATTTGCGGGAACGTGATAAAGAAATTAAACAGGCCCATATAAATACCGATCTTTTTGGCTGGTATAGAGCTTGATAATATGGCATAAGGCATGGCCAGTATACTACCCCAGGCCAGGCCAATACCTACCATTGGCAGCAATAACAGGTAATGATTTTGAATGAAAAAGATAGATATTAAGCCGATACCGCCCATTACCAGCGAAAAAGCATGAGTACGTTTGCGATTGATGCGTTTAACTATCCATGGTAAGGAAAGCGCGTATATTGCCGATACCGCGTTGTAAACACCAAACATATTACCTACCCAGTTGCCCGAATCATTAAACGCTTTTGATGAGGTATCGCCTACAGGGATATGGTAAACGTGATCGGCAATGGCGGCAGAGGTGAATACCCACATGGAGAAAAGCGCGAACCACGAGAAAAACTGCACCACGCCTAATTGCTTCATGGTTTTTGGCATGTGCGCCAGGTCATAAAAGAACTCAGATAAGCCGCTTTTTTTGGTGGAGATCTCCAGATCTTCTTCGTGAAATGTGGCGTAAATTTCGGGCGGGTATTCCTTGGTTTTGATCACCGTCCACAAAATACACCCTATGAGAACGATCCCGCCGATGTAGAAAGAGTATAATAAATTGTCGGGTACGATACCTTTTGCCGCTACCGATGGCACATGAAACCAATCCACCAATACAGATGGCAGTGCTGAACCGATGATGGCTCCTACTCCTATTAAGCAGGTTTGTAATGAGAAGCCCACATTATGCTGACTATCAGGCAAATTATCGGCCACCAAAGCCCTGAACGGCTCCATAGCTACGTTAAACGAAGCATCCATCAGCATTAACATGCCCGCGCCTACAAATATCGGCGGGATAAGAAACGCCAAGCCTGATGAGTTTGGTAAAAAGCATAATGCAATGCCTGAAAGTAATGCTCCCGTTAAGAAATAAGGGCGGCGGCGGCCCAAACGGTTCCAGGTACGGTCGCTATAATGACCAATTATAGGTTGAATGATCATCCCGGTAAGCGGAGCAGCAAGCCAAAACAGGGAGATGTTGCCTACATCAGCACCAAAGGTTACCAGTATGCGGCTGGCATAACCTGTTTGCAGCGCAAAACCAAACTGGATCCCCAAAAATCCAAAGCTCATGTTCCATATCTGCCAAAAATTCATTCTCGGTTTCGGAACAATCTTTCTTGTACTCATAATCGGTTTTAATAGTTTATTAGTTAATTGGCAGGGTCTGAACCTGAATTTTTAGATTTTTTTTAATTTATAGAATTATCTTTTCGCTTTGACTCTTCTCAATTAGTCAAATTCAATAATTCTTTAATTCCAAAAATTCAGGTTCAGACAACTAAAATTCCAATATTATTCCACTTGTTGCATGCAGGGTAATATTTAGCCCTGCTAATATATCATTTGTATTATACTTTACACCCTTTAACAGATCTGTAAATTCCACGCTTCCACTTAAATTAAATTTACTTAGCAGATCACTTGGGAGTACCAGTTGTAGGTTCCGTTCGCCCCGGTTAAAATTGGTTATTACCAGTATCCGCTGTTTATCGGTATAACGCACATAAATATACAGGCCCTGGTTAAAGCCTTGCTGGTGCTGATTAGCCACCATCAGCTCATAAAATTCACCGGAATGTATGGCTTCATTATCAATGGCTATGTTTAATAGCGTATGATAAAAATCGCGCAGGTTTTTTTGTTCTATGGATAACTGCCCTCCATCAAATTTGCCGTTGTTGAGCCATTTCTGATGTTCGGGCACGCCGCAATAATCAAATATGCTGGTACGTGAATCGCCGCCGAAACCCATGGAGCCATTGCCCGGCTCGCCAACTTCCTGCCCCGAGTAGATCATCACCGGGCCGGTGTTCAGCGTAACGGTAACTATCATACCCGGTACAGCCAGCCATGGGTTACCCGCAAAAACATTATGCGCGATGCGCTCCTCATCATGATTTTCCATAAAGCGGAGCATGTGTTCATCAATGCCTTTGGTTTCGTTGTTCCAAACATTATTGATGCCCCATGTGGATGCCCCCCACTCGCTGCGGGTAAGTTTTTTTACAGCATCATAAAGTCCCGTTTTATCGTACAGGTAATCAAATCTACCATCGAAAATATACTTGTTGTACAGGCTATAATGATAGGCCTCGCCAATAAATATCAGATCAGGATGTGCCTCTTTTAGTTTCGGGATCAGCCAGCCCCAAAATTCAACCTGCACATATTCTATCATATCACAGCGGAAACCATCTACTCCTTTTTTGCTCCAGTAATCCAGGATATCATAGAGTTTATACCATAGCGGCGGTATAGGATCGTAATGCGGCGTGTAGTTGTTAAGGCAATCGAGCCCATAGTTGAGCTTTACGGTTTCAAACCAATCATTAATAGATGGTGTGGCTGTAAAGGCATTACCTGTTACCTTGGCAGGATTTTCATCAAACTTGCCATCCTTTAGCGGACTGGTAAAACCATCCCCTCCCGGATTATACCCCTGTGGCACTACGAATGATTGCCCGCTGACATAATAAAAATCATTCTTCGGACTAAAATTTTGGGTATTATCATCATCCTGACCGATATCCCGCACACCCTCCGGCTTGGCATCCGACGCATAGGTACGGGCAACGTGGTTAGGTATAAAATCGATGATCACCTTTAAGCCATTAGCGTGTGTGCGCTTAATTAGTTCCTCAAACTCGCCTATGCGGTTATTTACATCAACCGCCAGATCGGGGTCGATATCATAATAATCCTTCACCGCATATGGTGACCCTGCCCTGCCCTTTACCACATCCGGATCATCCAGTTTAATGCCGAATTTGGTGTAGTCGGTCATGGTAGCGTGCTCTATCACCCCACAATAAAAAACGTGGGTAACGCCCAGTTTCTTAATTTCGGTGAGGGCGGTATCGTTAATATCGTTCAGCTTACCGCAGCCGTTCTCTTCTATCGATCCGTAGAATTTATTGGTAGTATTGGTATTGCCGAACAAGCGCGGCAATAGCTGGTAGATGATGAGTTTGTGTGATTGTGGATTCATGGTATTTGTTAATATGTTTATTAGGGCGTTGCCGCTGTCCAGCGGGCCGGGCTGTACGCTCATACTACACAGGCCTTAATCACAGGCCGGTATCCGCTGCCATCCCTAACGCGGAACTTCGACGCGCTCCGTTAACTCACCCGGTCGTTGCTTCGCTCGACCACCCTCTCTTCGCCTGCGGCGGAAAGAGGGTAGCTACATTTTTTATATTAGTGTTTCGCTATTAGCTTTTACAAGATATGTTTCATCGTGCACCAGCACCGTAGTTTCAATACCAGAAAGGTTTTTGATAGCGATTTGTTCCTTGCTCACCTTAACATTCAGCAAACTGCCCCTGAAACCTACGTGAAACGAGAATGAGGCCCATTTGCCTGGTAAAAATGGCTTGAACGAAAGTTTATCATCACGCATACGCATACCACCAAAACCTTCAACAACCGCCATCCAGGTGCCTGCCATGGAGGTTATGTGACAGCCATCTTCGGTGTCGTTATTATAATCGTCCAGGTCTAAGCGTGAGGTACGCAGGTAAAATTCATAAGCCCTTGCTTCGTCACCCAATTTGGCAGCTAAGATCGCGTGAAGGCATGGCGATAATGATGATTCATGCACGGTGCGCGGCTCGTAAAAATCAAAATTTCTACGGATTGTATCTATATCATACTTGTCCTCAAAAAAGTAAATACCCTGCAAAACATCGGCCTGCTTAATAAAGCACGAACGCAGGATCCTGTCCCAGCTCCATTTTTGGTTGAGTGGACGGTCTGATGCTGGGAGGTCTTTAACCAGAATTTGTTCCTTATCCAGGTAACCATCCTGCTGTAAGAACACCTGGTTACGCTCATCATACGGATAGTACATATGCTCGATGATGTGCGTGAACTTGCCTATTTCCTTTTCCTCGTTAAAGTTTAGCTTGACAATGAGTTTGGCATATTTATCAGCATCCATAGCCTTTACTTTTTCCATAACTTCCATGGTATACTGCATGCACCAGGTGGCTAAAGTATTGGTATACCAGTTGTTATTGATGTTGTTTTCGTACTCATTTGGCCCGGTTATGCCCAGCATCACATATTTTTCTTTCTCCGCCGACCAGCTAACCCGGTATCCCCAGAAACGAGCAATCCCAATAAGCACTTCCAATCCGTAATCAACCAAATAATCAGCATCACCGGTATAACGAACATAGTTAAATATGGCATAAGCGATAGCGCCGTTGCGGTGTAATTCCTCGAAGGTTATCTCCCACTCATTATGGCATTCAATGCCATTGATGCTCACCATTGGATAAAGCGCGGCGCCATTGCCAAAGCCAATCATAGCGGCATTTTGGTAAGCCTGCTCTAATTGTTTATAGCGATAAAGCAACAGGTTTTTGGTTACTTTTTGTTCGGCGGTGGACAGGTAGAACGGCACACAATAAGCTTCAGTATCCCAATAAGTTACACCTCCGTATTTTTCGCCGGTAAAGCCTTTTGGGCCTATGTTCAGGCGGTCATCCTCACCGGTATAAGTTTGGTTAAGCTGGAAAATATTAAAACGGATAGCCTGCTGCGCCGATGGATCACCCTCTATGATGATATCATTATGCTTCCATTTCTCTTCCCATGCAGCGGCTTGCTCTGCCAGCATGGTATCAAATCCCTTTTTGCTTACGCGATCTAAGGTAGCTTTAAGGTTAGCTAACAGATCCTCAACCTTATGATTTTGTGAGGATAGATTAGCAGCATATTTCAGTACAGTTATTGGCTGGCCTTTTTGCGCCTGCAACGATATTTTTGCGCCAATATATTTTTCCTTTTGGATGACCTCAGCTTTTGTTTCAACTGCTTGTCCGTTCTGAAAAATGCCGAACTGCATACCTGTAGCCACATCAAAACCTGTTTTTTTGGTACGCATTTGTATGTAGCAGTCATTGTTATCACAATCCTTTGCTACCTCATCCCAAAACTTTTCATCGTAATTAGCATCCTGGTTTACTACATCGCCATCAATAAAAGGCATCACGGTAATTACTCCATCAAAATTTAAAGGTGTGATGGTATATTTTATAGCTCCGGTTTCATCATCGGCCATGCTGCAAAAACGGATAGCTTCAACCTCAACCTGTTTACCTGAGTTATTCTCAGCTGTGAAGTTCCTTTTCAGGTAGCCATCCTTCATGCTCAACTCCCGACGAAAATTGCTTACTTTACATTTAGCCAGATCAAGCTGTTCGTCATCTATCAAAATATCAATACCTACCCAGTTAGCGGCATTCAGTACTTTCGAGAAATATTCGGGATAGCCGTTCTTCCACCAGCCAACACGGGTTTTATCGTTATAATAAACCCCGGCTACATAATTGCCCTGTAAGGTTTCACCGGAATAAGCTTCCTCAAAATTAGCCCGCTGACCCATCCGGCCATTGCCCAGGCTAAAAATGCTTTCAGATATCTTGTTATGAGATGGGTTAAACCCTTCTTCGATTATCTTCCACTCATCAATTTTTATGTAGTCTTTCATTTATTTTCTATGAATTATCATTGCGAGCGATAGGGTGGCAATGACAAGAGAATTATAACGTATCTAATTTCTCAATACTCATCTTATCCAACCCACTAATTACCAAATCAGCCTCAGTCAATACTTCAGGCGAACCTATGCCAACGGCTTTCATGCCCCCGGCTATTGCTGCCTCTATCCCTGCTATGGCGTCTTCAAAAACCACGCAATCGGCAGGTGCAACACCTACTGCTTCAGCGCCTTTTAAAAATACTTCCGGGTCGGGTTTGGCTTTTGATACTTTGTTGCCATCAATAATAGCATCAAACAGATCAACCATGCCTATCTTCTCCAGTATCATCATGGAGTTTTTACTCGCCGAACCCAACGCGGTTTTAATACCCGCATCACGGCAGGCTTGTACAAATTCCTTTGCCCCCGGCAATATCTCATCAGGCTTCATGTGGCTGATCATCTCTACATACCAGGTGTTCTTTTCGGTAGCTAAAACTTCCTGCTCAGCAGCGGTTTTGGTAATGCCGCCCCATTGTAATATCAGTTCGAGCGAGCGCACGCGGCTCACTCCTTTTAGTTTTTCGTTTTGTTCCTCGGTAAAATCAAAACCCAGGGAATTTGCAAGGCGTTTCCAGGCTTTGTAGTGGTATACAGCGGTGTCAACAATTACACCGTCAAGGTCAAAAATACAGGCTTTTATACTATTCATCTATGTGTTGTACATTTAACACTAAGGTATAGTTTTTTTGGTATTGGAAATGAATAATTAATTAAGCATTGTTATAAACTATCGCATCACTGACGCAATCCCAGACTACGCATAGCTAATAGCATATTGTTTACTTATCATATGGTATCGCTTGTCGCTAAGACGTCACTTTTTGTCTTGATACAAAAAGTAACCAAAAAAATCAAGTCAGTAGATTAGGCTTCTTTGCCGCACTAGGCCCTCCCTGCAAATCAGGCAAAACCTGGACTGCTATATTTTTACCCTGCTGTCGCTACACACTTGGCCTTTACCCTTCTGTAAAAATCTGCTATGTCCTGCCATTACGCACAAGGCCACCATCGTTTTCCTGATTTCACCCGAAGCTGTTCTACTGACGTGGGAAACCTCACCTAAATCCTCTCCAAAGGAGAGGACTTTAATAAAAAAAGCGTAGGCCCTGACAACAAGGGCGGGCCAGCGTAGAGGCGGGAATGGCGGTTTAGCTTTTTGGGTGATGTGAGGTACGAATGTACCGAACAGCGAAAAAAGCGTGAAGAACCGGCAGGGAGCGGGGAAGCATCCTTGTTGTCTTGACTTTTTGGTTCTTTTGTGTCAAGACAAAAGAACTAGGGCTCCGCGCCCATGAGCGGCTTCATGCGACTCAACAGACAATCAACAATAACAATGGGGTAAACAAAAGAAGCTGCAATTGCAGCTTCTTAATATGACAGGTTAAGTTTATAGTACTTTTTGATAACTACTCATGCAATACCAATATCGCTTTTACCGATTTATTCATCACCTGGTTTACAGTGCTGCGGTTAAACAGGCGGTAAACTATGTTGTGGTGATGTTTTACAAGGCAAAGGATGTCAGTATTATTCTTCTCAACAAAATCCATTATGCCATTCAATGGCCTGCTGTTGTTGAGGTAATTAAACTCCAGTTCGGTATTTTTTATTAATGATCTGAGCCTGCTTTCTTCGGTTTCAATGCGTTTGAGGTCGGCTTTTTCAACAACGTACAGTACCTGCATTTTTTCAGAACCCAAGGCGCTCACCATTTCATTCAGCGCATTTACATCATGTGCCGATAGCCTGGTTTCGTAATCTGTGGCAAGGGTGATGACAGGTTCACTGGCAAATTTACTTTCAATCGGAATGATCAGTGTCGGAATTTTAACTACAGAAACCACCGCGCTTACGTTACTGCCTACAATGCCGGTAATGCCGGTAGCACCAGTGATACCCATAACCAGTATTTCTACATGGTGTTCATCAATATATTTACTTATAACACTTTTCAGGAATCCTACACCGCAAACCGTGTTTACCTCAATATCCTTGAATTTGTCGTTGTCTGTATATTTTGCGGCCCATTCTTTAAGAGCTTGTCTTTTATTATTGTAGTAATCGTCAATAAAAATAGCAGCGTAAGTATTGTTATTAACCCCTTCGGTGGGGCCAATGGCATGTATTACGGATACTTCCATCTCCAATACTTTAGCTAAACCCAGGGCATATTCCATGGCATTGCCCGCGGCACTCGAAAAATCACTTGCAACCAATATTTGTTTCATCGTTTAAATAGATTTAATGTGAAATTTGCTGATTAACTGTTATATAAATAAGTGGAAGAACATAAATAATAAAAGTGCTAAAATTATAGCAACCGGCAAAGTTAATACCCATGCCAAAGCTATACTTCTTAATGTTTTACTGTTCAGGTTCCCTTTACCGCCCGATGCCATCATAGAACCAGCAATACCACTCGAAAGTACATGTGTAGTACTAACCGGCAAACCAAAGCTTGAGCTTAAGCCTATAGTTGCGGCAGCCACTAATTCAGACGATGCGCCCTGGGCATAATTTAAATGCTCGTTACCTATTTTCTCGCCAATGGTTACAACAATACGCTTCCAACCTACCATGGTGCCAATACCCAGTGAAATGGATATAGTAGCGATAACCCATATTGGTGCAAAATCGGTAATACCGGTGATCTGTTTGTTTGCAGCGGTAATGGTTGCCCTATCCTTATCAACCAGTTTTATATCTTTTGAACTTAATATAGCTGTAACACCTTTACCAACAGCCTTAATTTCCTTGCGGAATTTGTAGGTTTTAACAGTGTCAACTTTATCAGCCAGCTGTGTTTTAGCCTTTTCAATAGCTGAGTCGGTACTTAATATCAACGCTTGTGATGCGCCGGTTGCTGTTGTTCTGCTCAGTACCTGCTCGGTATTATTTAATGATAATAAGATCTTATCGTTTGGTATAGCATGGTTAACCGCGAATTTTGCAGGCACAAATGCTATCAGGATCAGCATCAAAAGGCCTACACCCTTTTGTCCGTCGTTGCTACCATGGAAAAAGCTTACCAGCGTACAGGTAGTGATCAATAATAAACGAATCACTATCGGAGGTGTATCATTTTCACCTGTCGGGATATGAAACAATGCCTTCCATTTTATAACATGGATAAGCAGGTACATTAACCCTGCAGCAGCACCAAAACCGATTAGTGGTGATAAGATTAGTGACAGACCGATCTCTTTTGCCTTGTCCCAGTTTACACCTGCGCCACCATAATACCAGGTAAACGCGATACTGGCACCGATCATGGCACCGATCAATGTATGTGAACTTGAACATGGAATACCCAGGTACCAGGTGCCCAAATTCCAGACAATGGAAGCGAGCAATACAGCCAGCACCATACAGGCGCCTACGCTTACAGGCAGCTTCATGAGTTCATCAAGCGGCAGCAGTTTAAGTATACCCATAGCCACGGCCACACCACCCAGGAACACCCCCAGGAAGTTAAACGTGCCCGACCACGGGATAGCATAAACTGGTTTTAATGCTTTAGTGTAGATAACCGTTGCTACGGCGTTAGCGGTATCATGAAAACCGTTAACAAACTCAAAGCCTACTACTGCCAGTAAACAGATCGCGAAAACAATAAGCAGCGAAGTACTTAAATTCACGTCACCAATGAGAGGTAAAGTAATTGCATTTAATACATGGAGCATAATTTTCTGGTTTTTTTAGGGGAGTAATGGTGATACTTTTGATTGATTAACCAAAGAAATAGATATGCCGTGTACTTTGCGAATATTGCAGATTATCAAATTGTTATGTTATCCTTTGTGAAATGTTAGGGAACGATGAACGATTAGCTTTTCCTCCACCATCATTGCGAGAAACGAAGACAACCGACCGGAGGTAGTTCACCTCACTGGCTTCAGTTGCAAACTGAAGCCTATGGATGACGATGTTTATAATTCCTGAATTATCTTTCAGTTTGTAACTGTACTAATAGTTGCCTTTCGCTTGGTATCGCTCATAGCCGCTAAGGCCTATTTCTTTTGTCTTGATACAAAAGAAACAAAAAATCAAGTCAGTCGAAATGCTTCTTTGCCGCACATGGCCAATGCGCTGCAAATCAGGCAAAACCTGGGCTGCTATATTTTTACCCTGCTTGCGCTACGCTCGAATCCCACGCTTCTGTAAAAATCTGCTATGCCCTACCACGCCAAGGCCACCATCGTTTTACCTGCTTTCACCCGAAGCTGTTCTACTGACGGGGAAGAGAAAAGAAAAAAGAGAGCGTCGGCCCTGACAACAAGGGCGGGCCAGCGTAAAGGCGGGAATGCCGGTTTAGCTTTTTGTGTGATGTGAAGGTACGAAGTACCGGAACAGCAAAAAAAGCGTGAAGAACCGGCAGGGAGCGCGGAAGCATCCTTGTTGTCTTGATTTTTTGCTACCTTTTGTATCAAGACAAAAGTAGTAGCCTCCGCGGCAATGAGCGGCTGCAAGCGATATTCACACTTTGCCTATCCGCTCTGTATAGTATCAAGATTGCTTCGTTCCTCGCAATAACGCGCGATTAAGTATAGCAGCAAACTCTTAACTCCTGCCCTTTCCCTAATCAAATACTTTCCTTATACTTGTTTATACAAAAACCAGTCGTAATGAGATTATTAAAAGCCTTTTTATCTGTTGTTGTAACATTGGTTTTTATTTGGGCATTACAAACAAAATTTGGCAGCATCCCGCCGTTGGGTAAGTTCTTAAATCCGGCTACAGGATTTTGGCAAAATGCGGAGAGCAAACATATCACGGTTAATCAAACTTTAAAACTCCCTGGTCTGCTTGATAAGGTGACCATCAGCTATGATGAGCACATGATACCGCACATCTTCGCTAAAAATGATCACGACCTATACTACGCACAAGGATATATCACTGCTCACGACAGGCTGTGGCAAATGGACATACAAACCCGCAGCGCATCAGGCAGATTAGCAGAGGTGATCGGGTCGGGAGCCCTGGCACACGACCGTTATGAACGCCGCATGGGTATGGTTTACGGCGCTGAGAACACCATCAGCCAAATGATGAAGGATCCGGAAATGAAGCAGGTAATAACCGCTTACACCGAGGGCATTAATGCTTATGTGCATCAACTTACTATCCGTGATTATCCTATTGAATTTAAATTACTTGATTATAAACCCGAGGAATGGAAACCTATTAACTGTGCCTTTTTGCTAAAGCTGATGTCGGAAACGCTGGCGGGTGGCTCGGACCAGTTTGCCATGACCAATAACCTGAAACACTTTGGGGCAGCTACTGTGAATGATCTTTTCCCCGATCAGCATTTTAATAATGAACCTATTATCCCGGCAGGAACAAAATGGGATTTTAAACCGTTGCCTGTACCTAAACCATCAAAAGGTTTTGAAGCACAAATGACCGCGGGCATCCAACCCCGCCAAAAGATTGATGGCATCGGCAGTAATAACTGGGCAGTAAACGGCAGTAAAACAGCAACCGGTTATCCCATTTTAGCCAATGATCCGCATTTAACATTAAGTTTTCCATCTATATGGTACCAGATACAATTAACCTCACCATTGGTAAATGTTAATGGGGTATCATTGCCGGGCTCGCCGTGTATCATCATAGGTTATAACCAAAAGGTTAGCTGGGGCGTTACCAATGTTGGTGCCGATGTGCTGGATTGGTACCAGATAAAATTCAGGGATCAATCAAAAAATGAGTACTGGTACAACAACCGTTGGAACAAAGTAACACGCCGGATTGAACCAATAAAAATACGAGGTGAGCAAACCGAATATGATACCGTGATATACACCCACCACGGCCCTGTGGTTTATGAAACTGTTGCAAAAAAAGATACGGGCGTGGGTTATAACAGAAATGTGCCTGTAGGGGATGCTTTACGATGGATAGCGCATGATACATCCGATGATATCAAAACCTTTTACTTACTGAACCACGCAAAGAACTATACGGATTACAGGGCCGCGCTTACCTATTTTACCGCTCCTGCGCAAAACTTTATTTTCGCAAGTGCGGATAATGATATTGCCATAACACCAAATGGTAAATTCCCGCTGAAGTATAAGGACCAGGGTAAATTTATATTGGATGGCAGCGACCCGACAAACGACTGGCAAGGCTGGATACCCGCCAGTCAGAACCCTACGGTAAAAAATCCTCCATGTGGTTTTGTAAGTTCAGCTAATCAGTCCTCAACCGATGATACTTACCCATATTATATCAACTGGCAGTTTGGTTCATACTATCGGGGCAAACGCATTAACGATCGCCTTACCGCCATGCACGGTGCCACGATTGACAGCATGCGCCTGATGCAAATGGATAATTACAGCATTTTAGCACAGGATGTTTTACCAACGATGATCAAATACCTGGATCCTTCAAAAATGGATGCCACTCAGCTGAAAGCTGTGAAAACGATTAAAAACTGGAGTAAACGTTACGATGCCACCTCTGTAGGCGCGACAATATTTGATGCCTGGTGGCAGCATTTTTATAATTTAATATGGGCCGATAAATTCTATATAAAAGGGCAATATTTTCAGCCACCTTATAATGACCGTACCGAAAAACTACTGCTTACCGAACCTAATTCAAAATGGTTTGATAACGCGAAAACAAATGCTACCGAAACCTGTACCGATGTGGTTAACCGTGCGTTTTACGATGCTATTGATGAACTGACAAGTCAGCACGGTCCGCAGGGCGAGAAATGGGAATGGGGTTATATTAAGCAAACTTATATCAGCCATACGGCCAGCCTGCCAGGCTTCGGCACAGGGAATTTTGTAGCAGGTGGCACGGGCGGAGTTATAAACGCACTGAGGGGTGATGACGGCCCATCGTGGAGAATGGTGGTGCAATTAGGGCCGCAGGTAAAAGGCTATGGCATATTGCCAACCGGTGAATCGGGCAACCCGGGAAGTTATTATTATGACGATATGCTGCCCGTTTGGAAAAGTGGGCAGTTAAGCGAGCTACTATTTATGCAGAACCCGGGAGATGGAGCGGGAAGGATTAAAAAAACAGTTACACTGGAGAAGAAAGATTAGATGATTTGAAGATTTGGTAATTTGAGGATTTGAAAATGAAAAATTCACTCAATAATTCAAAAATTTAAAAAGATGATTTGAAAATGAAAAATTCGCTCAATCACTAATTCACTAAATAATTAAGAAGATATGTTATTCCTCATCATACTCATATTATCATACGCGGCGGGCTTTTTTATGCCCTGGTGGGTGGCTGCCATTGTTGCTTTTTTAGCAGCACTTTGGATAGGCAAAACACCAGGCAGGAGCTTTTGGTCGGGATTTTTTGGGGTGGCGTTTGTGTGGGTTGCGCTGGCGCTATTTAAAACTGTGCCTAATGATCATATATTGGCTACACGTGTAGCGCACATGTTTACCTTACCCGGCTGGGGATACCTGCTGGCTTTAACTGCTATTATTGGTGGTTTGGTTGGCGGGATGTCGGCCTTGAGCGGGGTTTTGGTGAGAAGGTTGATTTGGGGTTGAATTACTTTCTTTTTCCCGTCAGTAGAACAGATTCGGGTGAAAGCGGGCAAAACAATGGTGGCCTTGTGCGGCAAAGAAGCATTTCTGCTGACTTGCCTTTTTGGTGCTTTTGTGGCAAAGACAAAATTGCGATAGCAATCATGAGTACCAATAAAAACAAACAACTACGAATAACGACTAAGCATCCGCGGCAATGAGCGGCTTCACAAAACATTTACGCATTGCATATTCGTCCTACACAGTCGGGGATTGCTTCGTACCTCGCAATGCCGCGCGGAGAGAATTGCTCGCTCTTTGTTGGTGTTGTCACCAACAAATTGTTTACTGCAAACTACCTGCTATGTATTTACTCCCCTGCACCACACCTCTTTCCAATATCTTCTGATCAATATAATACTGGATCTCCGACTTTTTTAGCTGCCAGTTAGGGGCGATCAGCAGGTCAAGATCACTCAGGCCAAATAAACGCTGTATAATAACATCAGGGCGCAGCAGAGGCAGGAAATCGCACAGAAAATCAGCATACTCTTCTAAACTAAAAAGTTTAAATGGCTGGCGTTTATATTTTACGCCCATTACGCTACCTTCCACAATATGTAAATGGTGCAGCTTAGTGAATTTTATTTGCGGGTGGCGATTGATCTCGTGCGCGTAAGCCAGCATCTGATCATGGCTCTCCCAGGGGAAACCAAAAATAGTATGCACACAAACATCCAGCTTGCTGTTCTCTAACATTTTTAATGCCTTTATCAGGTCGTCATGATCACAGCCGCGGTTTATCTGCGCCAGCGTGTCGTTATAGATTGATTCCATACCCATTTCAATATCTACATCAAAACGGTCGGTATAGCTTTCTAAAAGGGCAATTTTTTCAGGGTCGATACAATCAGGGCGTGTGCCTACCGATAGGCCTACAATATCCTCGGTATAATAGCTCAACGCCTCATCATACATAGCCTTTAAATAATGCGTAGGGGCGTAAGTGTTGGTATTGGGCTGAAAGTATATAATAAACTTATCAGCCTTATTACCTTTGCGGGCGCGTTCCACACCTGCTATCACCTGTTCTTTAATAGTTGGATTGCTGCGGGTTGGCGATGGTGTAAATGAATCAACATTACAGTAAGTACAGCCGCCGTAGCCTTTTGAGCCATCGCGGTTTGGGCAGGTAAAGCCGCCATCAACAATTACCTTAAACACCCGCTGACCGGGGTATTTTTGCTTGAGATACGGGCCATAATTGTTATAGCCTTTTTCCCACGGCGATATTTGTATTGTTGATTCCAATGATTGCATTGTCGCAAAGATAGGGAATTTTTTGCGAGGGGCTATCTCCTTTGCGTGTCATTGTGTTAACACATACGACCAGCCTTAACATTAATCTGCATATATGCACATCCGCGTATCTGCACATTAAAACTGTATCTTTGTTTTATCCCAATTATATAATACCGTATGGAAAGTGTTGCCGCTTACCGGAGTAAGAATAAAATTCGTTTTGTTACCGCTGCCTCGTTGTTTGATGGGCATGATGCTACTATAAACATTATGCGCCGCATTTTGCAGTCGAGCGGTGCGGAGGTGATCCATTTGGGCCATAACCGCAGTGTTGAGGAAGTGGTTACCTGCGCCATACAGGAAGATGTACAGGGCATAGCACTCACCAGTTACCAGGGCGGTCATGTAGAATACTTTAAATATATGCATGACTTGCTGCAGGAACGCGGAGCTGGACATATTAAAATATTCGGAGGTGGCGGCGGGGTGATACTACCTAAAGAAATTACCGAACTACAGGATTACGGTATAGCGCGCATCTACTCGCCTGATGATGGGCGTACTATGGGCCTGCAGGGTATGATAAACGATATGCTGCAGCAATGCGATCACCCGGTGCGTACGCATTTAAATGGTGAACTGAAGCATTTAAAGGATAAGGATAGCCAAAGCATTGGGTCGCTGATAACACTGGCGGAGGCTGGAAGCCTCACCCTGGCCCTCTCCAAAGGAGAGGGGACTAATAAAATCCTTTACCTTGGGGAAGCTTCAAGTGGGGTTGTACTCGGCATTACGGGCACAGGTGGCTCGGGTAAATCATCATTAGTAGATGAATTAGTGCGGCGTTTTTTGATGCAGACGGATAAAACCATCGCCATAATATCAGTTGACCCCAGTAAAAGAAAAACAGGCGGTGCGCTGCTGGGCGACAGGATCAGGATGAACGCTATTAATTCGCCCAGGGTTTATATGCGCTCACTGGCTACCCGGCAGGCTAACCTGGCATTGAGCAAGCACGTGCAGGAATCGGTTGATATATGCAAGGCGGCAGGCTATGACCTGATCATAGTTGAAACCAGTGGCATAGGCCAAAGCGATACCATGATAACCGATTATTGTGATGTATCTCTCTATGTAATGACCCCGGAATTTGGCGCGGCTACCCAACTGGAAAAGATAGATATGCTTGATTTTGCGGATGTAGTGGCTATAAACAAATTCGATAAGCGTGGCGCGCTGGATGCTATACGCGATGTACGTAAACAGTATAAGCGCAATCACCAGTTGTTCACAGCCAAGGATGATGAGCTGCCCATATTTGGCACCATGGCATCGCAGTTTAATGACCCAGGGATGAATGAATTGTTTACAGCGCTGGTTGGTGTTATTCAAGTGAAGACAGGGATTGGTTTGATTGATTCTTCTCACGTAGAGACGCAATATTTTGCGTCTCCCGCCGCCGAAAAAAGTTATATCATCCCACCAGACAGAATACGATATTTAGCGGAGATTGCCGAGAATAGTAAAGCCTATGCCGAATGGGTGGATGAGCAGTGTAGGGTGGCGATGCAGCTATATAATTTAAAGGGAACGATTGAGCTGTTGGAGAAACACACAGCTAAGCCCTCTCAAGAGGGGAATGATACTGTAGAGACGCAATACTTTGCGTCTCCTAACGGGAAACATCCAAAACAGGAGACGCAAAATATTGCGTCTCTACGGGAGATTTATACTCATTTAGAAAACCACCTGCACCCTGATTGCAAGCGGTTACTGAATGAATGGCCGAATACTGTACGGAAATATAAAGCGGAGAACTTCATATATAAAGTACGTGATAAAGAGATAAAACAGCCCTTGTTTTACACTTCACTATCGCAATTGCAGATCCCTAAAATTGCATTGCCTAAGTATAAAGCCTGGGGTGATATTTTACGCTGGTTGCTTACAGAGAATGTACCGGGAGAGTTTCCGTACACAGCAGGCGTATTTCCGCTAAAGCGGGATACAGAAGACCCTACCCGCATGTTTGCCGGTGAAGGCGGACCGGAGCGCACCAATAAGCGTTTCCATTATGTATCACTCGGTCAACCGGCGCACAGGTTGAGTACCGCTTTTGATTCGGTTACTTTATATGGTGAGGACCCGCATGTCCGTCCGGATATTTACGGCAAGATTGGCAACGCGGGAGTAAGTATAGCAACTTTGGATGATGCCAAGAAATTGTATTCGGGCTTCGACCTCTGCCATGCATCAACATCTGTAAGCATGACCATCAATGGCCCTGCCCCTATGCTACTTGGCTTTTTTATGAATGTGGCGATAGATCAGCAATGTGAGAAATACATAAAGGAGCATCATTTGGAACATTTGGTGGAGGAGAAGTTTAGGGAGGTGTATGATGACCGAGGATTGGAAAGGCCGAAGTATCGCCTCACCCTAAATCCCTCTCCAAAGGAGAGGGACTTTGAGAGTTCCACTATACAATCTTCTAATAAAGCAGGAGTAAGAACCTTTGGGTATGCAACTGCCAATAGTGCTTTATGGGAACCATTAAAAACCAATTCAAGAGCGAACAGGCAAAACCTTACTGAAGCTGAGCATATTTTATGGCAATTATTAAGAAATAATCAAATCGGCTATAAAATAAGGAGACAGCATGCCATAGATGGATATATTGCTGATTTTGTTTGCTTAAGCAAGGGGTTAGTTATTGAAGTTGATGGCGGTTATCATGAATTAACAAAAGAGCAGGATGATTTAAGAACTCTGGTTCTGAATGATGAAGGCTTTGAGGTGATAAGATTCTCAAATGAAGATGTCATTGCTAATACACAAAAAGTAATGCAATCGATTAAGAATAAATTAGATAATCAGCCTAACAGAAATATTTCAGAGGCCTCACCCCAACCCTCCTCTCCAAAGGAGAGGGAGCTAAACAATGAAGCTCAAGTCCTCTCCTTTGGAGAGGATTTAGGTGAGGCAGCTCTTCCCGTCGGTAACGATGGCCTCGGCCTGACGCTCCTTGGCCTGACCGGTGACCAGGTGCTGCCAGCTGATATCTACACAAAAATTAAAGCTTATGCTATAGCTACGGTGCGCGGCACGGTGCAAGCTGATATTTTAAAAGAAGACCAGGCGCAGAATACCTGCATCTTCAGTACCGAATTCGCACTGCGGATGATGGGCGATATACAGCAATATTTTATAAAGGAAAAGGTAAGGAATTTTTACTCGGTATCCATCTCCGGCTATCACATTGCAGAAGCCGGGGCTAACCCTATCACACAGTTGGCGTTTACATTATCGAACGGCTTTACTTATGTAGAGTATTATCTGAGCAGGGGCATGCATATTGATGATTTCGCGCCAAACCTATCGTTCTTTTTCTCTAATGGTATCGATCCGGAATATTCCGTGATCGGCCGGGTTGCGCGCAGGATCTGGGCCAAGGCGATTAAGAACAAATATAAGGGGAACGACCGCTCACAGAAATTGAAGTATCATATCCAAACCAGCGGCAGGTCGCTGCATGCGCAGGAGATAGATTTCAATGATATCCGCACCACATTGCAGGCTTTGTATGCTATTTATGATAACTGCAACTCATTGCACACCAATGCTTATGATGAAGCCATCACCACCCCTACTGAAGAATCTGTACGCAGGGCTATGGCTATACAGCTCATCATCAACCGTGAACTGGGACTGGCAAAAAATGAGAACCCGCTACAAGGCTCTTTCATAATTGAAGAGCTAACCGACCTGGTTGAAGAAGCCGTAATGACCGAATTTAAAGCGATAAATGACCGCGGCGGAGTATTAGGCGCTATGGAAACCATGTACCAGCGCAGCAAGATACAGGAAGAATCGCTTTATTATGAAACCCTTAAACATAGCGGAGAATACCCAATAGTAGGCGTAAATACCTTTCTCAATAAAAAAGGCTCGCCAACTATTACACCCGGCGAGGTGATCCGTGCTACTGAGGAGGAAAAACAATATCAGATTAACACCCTGCAAGTTTTTCAGCAACGCAACGAAGCTATTGTACCGCAACTGCTAAAGGAACTCCAAACCAAAGCCATTGCCGGCGACAATATTTTTGAGAGCCTGATGGAAGCTTGTAAGTATTGCTCATTAGGGCAAATATCGCATGCTTTATATGAGGTTGGCGGGCAGTATAGGCGGAATATGTAGGGAATAGTTTGTGGCATCAAACCGTCCGCGCGTCATTGCGATCCATTTTCTCTTTTCGCGCGTCATTGCGAGCGGTGGCGTGGCAATCCCCGACTATGCAAGTCAACGATATTTATTCTTCGCTCTGTACAGTTAGGGATTGCTTCGTGCCTCGCAAAGATGCTTCGAGTGAAAACCAATGAACCATTCCGTCCGTCCGTTTTTAGATATAGGTTGAGGTGTAACAAAATGGACAAAATAACTATTCAAATAATTCTACATATATAATAATCTGCAAATAATCCAGTTAAGCATATAAACCCAACCTGCATATGGCTCAACACGTATTTGAACTGGACAGACAAACACGTGAAGATCTATCTATATTTCCAAATAATCATGGCGGCCAGTCTGTATTAGAGATTTTTGATCACGTAACTACTGTGGGTGGCAAGGAAAAGTTAAGAGACATATTTAATGCTCCTTTAACTGATGCTGCACAAATTGAGCAAAGAATTAATGCTATAAAGTACTTACAAAACGCAGCTACAACTTTTAAGCCCGACAGGCTGGCCTGCGACTACATTGAATATTATTTAAAACTTGCCCAAAAGCCAACTTCTGTATCAAAAATAAAGGCTATTGAGCGCAAGGCTATGCATTTTATCTTCAATAATGACAATGACCTTTACACCATTAACCAAGGGATTAACTATACGTTTACTTTATTAAGAGATTTGTATGATTTCACTATTGCTAACGATTACACTACCTTACCTGTCCTGCTGCAAAGCGCCCATTCAACTATAACCGCTACACTTCAACATCCGGATTTTTCATTAGTTCAATCGCTATCAGCAAAAGAAAAACTCAGCGCCATTGATACAGCCAAAGCCGATCATTTATTCAGGTACGTGGGTTATGAACGGATAAAAATACTATTGGATATTGTTTACCAACTGGATGTTTTTATAACCGTAGGTAACAGGGCAAAGCAACTGGGGTTTTGCCTGCCGGTGATCAGCAAGTCGGCTGGGCAAACATTAAATTTCAAAGGGTTATTTCATCCATTTATTAAAAACCCTGTTGATAACGATATTATTTTCAATAACAGTAAAAATATCTGCTTCGTTACCGGGGCTAACATGGCCGGAAAATCCTCCTTTTTAAAATCAGTAGCCATTTCAGTTTTCCTATCTCAAGTAGGTTTTCCCGTGCCTGCCAGCTATATGGAAACCAGCGTTTTTGACGGACTGATAACTACCATCAATTTATCCGACAATATTAACCAGGGAAACAGTCATTTTTACACCGAAGTATCGCGGGTAAAGCATGTGGCTACCCAAATGCATCAATCACAAAATGTAGTGGTGATATTTGACGAATTGTTCAGGGGCACTAATGTTAAGGATGCTTATGATGCGTCGTTATCTATAATTTCAGCATTCTCAAAATTGAAGAAAGGCTTTTTTATGATCTCAACCCATATTGTTGAAATTGCTCATGATCTGGCCGACATTGAAAACATTAGCTTTAAATACATGGAAAGCACCTTTGAAAATGATGTGCCTAAATATAGTTACAAACTAATGGATGGAATTACCGAAGAAAGGCTGGGTATGTGGATAGTAAAAAATGAAGGCATTGTTGAAATTATTGAGGAATTATTGCATAAACAACAATGATTATTTATGCCCTTTAAACAACGATAATGCTATCAGATCCACTAAAAAGTGCACGATGATAACCACTTTTATATTCCTGTATTTTTGGTAATGATAGGCCATCACAACACCTATTAAAAAACTAAAAATTACTTCACTTAGCGTTTTGTAACCTAAGTGCATAAAGGAAAACAAAGCTGCAGATATCAACACCGGCCAATGCTTGTTATTAAAAAATAATGATAATCGGCTTAATATGTATCCCCTAAAAACAAGCTCTTCAGTAATGCCCGCAGTTATTGCACCAAACACCAGCAAAACAGGATACTGCTTCATAATCGTACCCATTTTATTCAACACGCCATTATTTTCATGCAACCCGAGCCAGGCTGGTATATGTGCAGCAATTGCTGATGCAAAGCATAGCAAGTAAACACCAATAATGGCTTTTATATAAAAGGAAGCATTATATTTTTCTTCTTTCCACAATAAAAAGGGTTGCATTTCGCCGTAACGGGTGTACAGGTAAAGCACTCCCAGAACCCCCCATATTACTAATCGTGAAAAGATGAGCCTGTACAACAGATCCTGAGTAGGCGATAAAAACAGTACGGAAAAAAAAGGATATAGCACAATAGGCAATGCAATACCACTAATCATTAAGGTATTGAACCGCCGGGCGTTAACTTTTTCATCGCTATAAATAGCTACATCAGCCGGGGTATTATCTGTAAGTATAGGTTCAAGCATGTCCACTCACTCAATCTCCTAAATATAATAATTGATCCGCATATAACAATAAAAAAGAGACACTTATAATAGTATCCTTTTCTTATGCTTATTGCGTGGTTAGCTGTTGTAATTTACGCTGATCGGGCGGCAGGGCAAGGTATTTTTTATAACTGTCGTTCACATAAACAGCCATTGATACCCTATCGTTACTCTTTACAAAATCATAGCTTGGGCGGTACAGTGTCATAAAATTTTCTAACTCCTGTCCCTTTAGCGGAACAAGGCTGCCTACGTAAGCCATGTTAAATGCAGCATCAACCTTTCTATCCTCTTCTTCCGATGCGAAATAGCGTTTTAAGCGGCGGGCATCTTTGGAGTCCTTACTGAACCAACTGCTTGGCGAAAGCACATATACCTTGCTCTTCTCGTATATCTCCGGATATTCTTCACGCGGGTTAAAGGCTGATTTGGTTGAGTTGATATTAACCTGGCGAAGTGCTATAGTTAATCCCGACATTTTTATTTTTTTTGGGGTCATATCAACCACATATAGTGTATCTGATACATAGCCCGGGGAATTAATAATAATGGTATGCCCGGGTGCGGATTTTATCTGGAAATTACCATTCTTATCTGCCAGGGCCAGTTGGTTGTTATTAATATCGTGTAAAAATACGTTTGTTAATTTCGCGTCAGTTCCGTTTTCATGCACCGAGCCTTTTAAAAGGTCTTGTGCATGCGCGATACCACTTGCAAGTATCAGCGCTGCAATGGCAAAGGTTTTCAGTTTCATAGTTGTGTATATGTTTATGCTAATCTAACCAAAATTACAGGGTATAGTTTAATATTTAACATATAATTTATGTAAAGAAACTGCTATAAGTCTATTTCGGATATCGGATGTTCAATTTCGGATTTGTTTGTTTCGTAGTTCCTTCCCGTAATAAATTGACAGTGAGAAACTAACCCGTCACTCCCCCAATAACAACTATTTGCCGTTCGTTCGTTTTTTTATATGACATACACTGAAACAAACCGAACATCTTCACCCAGCATTATTACAAATAGAAAAGCCTAACCCGCTCCTGCACCAATGAACAAATAAACCAGTAGTTTTTTTAGTATCAAGTAGTTAGTACAGGTATTAATTAAATCAGCGCAATTGCACCAATGAACAAATGAACCAGTGAACTAATCACAACGGTATATTCCCGTGCTTTTTCCTCGGGTTATTTACCACTTTATTCTCCAGCATTTTAAAAGCGTGTATCAATTTTAAGCGCGTTTCCTCAGGCAATATCACCTCATCAACAAAACCACGCTCAGCAGCACGGTAAGGGTTAGCGAAGGTATCTGAATAAAGCTGCTCCATCTCGCGCCATTTGGCTTCCTTGTCTTCGGCAGCATTAATTTCACGTTTAAAGATGATCTCGGCAGCTCCTTTTGCACCCATTACAGCTATCTCGGCAGTGGGCCATGCAAAGTTCATATCGGCACCAATATGTTTACTGTTCATTACATCATAAGCACCGCCATAAGCCTTGCGGGTTATTACGGTAATGCGTGGTACGGTCGCCTCGCAAAAAGCATACAATAGCTTGGCACCGTTGGTAATGATGGCATTCCATTCCTGGTCGGTGCCTGGTAAAAAGCCGGGGACATCTTCAAATACCAATAAGGGGATATTAAAGCTATCGCAAAAACGAACAAATCGCGCGGCTTTGGTCGACGAATGTATATCCAATACTCCCGCTAAAAATGCAGGCTGATTAGCCACAATACCAATGCTGCGGCCCGCCAACCGCGCAAAGCCAACCACAATATTTTCGGCAAAATCTTTATGCACCTCTAAAAATGAATCCGCGTCGATCACATGAGTTATCACCTCGCGGATATCATAAGGCTGCGAATTATTTTCGGGCATTATGGTATTCAGCTCCGGGCGAATTTCATTCTGAGTTTCGTATGGCAACGCGGGCGCGGTATCCTCACAATTTTGCGGCATATAGCTCAGCAGTTGCTTAACGTGCTGTATGGCCGAGATCTCGTTGGCGCAGGCAAAATGCGTAACACCCGATTTGGTGGCATGGGTAGTCGCACCGCCCAATTCTTCCGAAGTTACTACCTCATGCGTAACCGTTTTCACCACATTTGGCCCGGTAACAAACATGTACGAAGTATTCTCCACCATTAAAATAAAATCGGTAATAGCTGGCGAATACACTGCACCACCAGCGCAGGGGCCCATAATAGCCGAGATCTGCGGTATCACGCCCGATGCCATGGTATTGCGGTAAAATATATCGGCATAGCCTCCTAATGATACTACACCCTCCTGTATCCTCGCCCCTCCCGAATCATTCAAGCCTACCACCGGAGCGCCATTCTTCATAGCCAGCTCCATTATCTTGCAGATCTTTTCGGCATGGGTTTCAGATAACGATCCGCCGAAAACTGTAAAATCCTGCGAAAAAACATATACCAGTCGGCCGTTTATAGTGCCATAACCGGTAACAACACCATCGCCTGGGTATTTTTCCTTTTCCATCCCGAAATCAACTGAGCGGTGGGCCACCAGCATCCCAATCTCCTGGAAAGAGCCATCATCCATCAAAAAATGAATACGCTCACGGGCAGTTAACTTCCCTTTTTTATGCTGACTCTCGATCCTCGCCTTGCCACCACCCAAAAGGGCCTCGGCTTGTTTTTGCTTTAACAGTTTAATTCTATTATCCACAGTATGGGGTTTATATGCAAGATGCTAAAAATAGTAATTATAGTTTAGTGTTGTGCAGGTTGTACATGGGTTGCTGGTTATTTTTATTTAATTGTCTGAACCGGAATTAATGAATTACCAAATGAACAGAATTCTATAAATTCATTAATTCCATAAATTCCGGTTCAGACACAATTTGGGCGTTCCCGCTGATAGAAGCGGTCGTGCTATCCGCTCATACGCACACAGGCATTAGGCGCGAGGCCGGTACCTGCTCCTATCACTAACGCAAGCCCTTCACCCCCCTGCATGTCATGTATAATATATCGCTTTCTCTATCCGCGCGTCATTGCGAGGTACGAAGCAATCCCCGTTAAGCAGAGCCGCTCTGTAAAGTTTGGGATTGCTTCGTTCCTCGCAATGACGCGCGGAGAATAACTAATCGCTTTAACCGTTCGTCCGTTTTTAGATATGACACACGCTGTAACAAACCGAACACCCCTATCCCGCCCATGCACTAATGAACCAGTGAACTAATGAACTAATGAACAAATTATTTACATTTGGATCATCATTCTCCCCACCCATGCAACAAGACCATACCCGCAGAAAATTCATCACCAACCTGAGTTTAACAACTGCCGCTGTTATAGCCACACCAGCCTTAACCAGGGCCGATAATTTTTTCAAAACCGATGGCAGCTATACCGTTGGACAGATTATGGATATGTTTATTAAAACTGTACCGGGTGCGCCATTCCCCAGTACTGTTGATACCCTGAAGGCAGGCAACCGGGATATTGTGGTTACAGGTATTGTTACCACCATGTTCCCTACTGTGGATGTGATCCGGAAAACTATCGACCTCGGTGCTAACTTCATCGTCTGCCACGAGCCTACTTTTTACAACCATACCGATGATGTAAGCTGGCTGCAGGACGACCAGGTGTATACATACAAAGCCGATCTGCTTAAAAAGCACAACATAGCAGTATGGCGTAATCATGATTATATCCACAGCATAAAACCCGATGGGGTTTTTACTGGCCTCGTAGCTCAATTAGGCTGGAAGGATTATTTGCAGGCGCCCAACACCTTTGCTTTCCCCGGTATTACCCTTAGCGCTTTGATAGATCAACTTAAACAAAAACTGAACACCCCTGCGGTACGCTACATTGGCGACCTATCGCAAAACTGCAAAACTGTAATATTTGCCGAAGGAGCAGCAGGTGGCAGAACGCAGATAGAAGCTATATCCAAATACAAACCCGACGTACTAATATGCGGCGAGATCTCAGAGTGGGAAACCGCCGAATACGTACGCGATGCCCGTGCCGAAGGTCAATCCATCGCATTGGTAGTAACGGGCCATATCCCCAGCGAGGAAGCAGGTTCAATATTTATGGCCGATTGGCTAAAGCAACGCGTCAGCAACCTAAAGATCACGCATATAAACTGCGGTAACTCGTTATCATTCGCTTAAATATGGTATCTCAAGCGTCATTGCGAGCGGTAGCGTGGCAATCCCCGACTGTACAGAGCAAAGCGCCATGTAAGTTCGCCCTGTAATGTTTGGGATTGCCACGTCGTTCCTCCTCGCAATGACGTTTTGAAAAAAAAACATCCCGTCCGTCCGTTTTCTGATACAGGTAAGAATGTAACAAACCGGACACCTATCCCACCACTGCACCAATGAACTAATGAACCAGTGAACGAATAGACGAATAGACTATTATTTTCAATACACGAAAAAAAGACAGATATTTGACCCCGTAAACAAGTACATTAGCTCCTATGTGCCCTCAAATATACAAACCCATACACGACACTAACACTATAACTTACGAAACCCTGCTTGAGGGTAACAAACAGTTTGTTGAAGAAACCTTAAAGGAAGACCCTGATTATTTTACCAAACTGGCAGCGGGCCAAACCCCACCGGTACTTTGGATTGGCTGCGCCGATAGCCGTGTGCCTGCTAATCAGATCACTAATACCAGCCCGGGTGAGATATTTGTGCACCGTAACATTGCCAACATGGTGATCCACTCGGATATGAACATGCTATCGGTGCTGGATTACGCGGTGAACGTGCTTAAAGTAAAGCACGTAATTGTAACCGGTCACTATGGCTGCGGTGGCGTAATAGCCGCCATGACCCACCAACAATTCGGCCTGATAGATAATTGGCTGCGCCACATAAAAGATGTATACCGCCTGCATGCTACCGAACTCGACCTGATAACAAATGAAAAAGAACGTACCGATAAATTAGTGGAATACAATGTGATAGAGAACGTATATAACCTCTGCAAAACATCCATTGTGCAAAATGCCTGGAAAAACGGGCAAAAACTTGGTGTACACGGCTGGGTTTACAGTATCGAAACCGGTATTATAAAAGATATGAAAGTTAGCACCTATGATAACGCTAACATGGAGGATGTGTTCCGCTTTAAATAGTTCATTGGTTCATTAGTTCACTGGTTCATTGGTGCAATTGCGCCGATTTTTTACTTGATACCTGATACTGGCTACTTGATACTAAATAGTTCATTGGTTCATTGGTGCAATTGCGCCGATTTTTTACTTGATACCTGATACTGGCTACTTGATACTAAATAGTTCATTGGTTCATAGTTCATAACCAAGCGTCATTGCGAGGTACGAAGCAATCCCTAACTTTACAGAGCGAAGATCTAAGCACCATTGACTTGCATAGTCGGGGATTGCTTCGTACCTCGCAATGACGCTTGGTGAGAAATATCAAATTTAATAAATGCAAAAAAGGCGAAAGATGTTCAATACTCTTTCGCCTTTTTATTTTGCTTAATTCCTCCCCCTTCAGGGGGGCGGGGGGTTATACTTCTTTATTCAAAAACGGATACCTGTAATCCTTCGGCGGATCAAACGTTTCCTTTATAGTACGTGGTGATACCCAGCGTTGCAGGTTAAGGGCCGATCCGGCTTTATCATTGGTACCTGATCCCCTGGCGCCGCCAAATGGCTGCTGACCAACCACTGCGCCTGTAGGCTTATCATTGATATAGAAATTACCTGCCGAGTTACGTAAAGCGTAAGTAGCCTTAGCGATAGCATATCTATCCTGAGAGATTATTGAACCTGTTAAAGCGTAGATAGAAGTCTTGTCTACAATCTCCAGCAGCTCATCAAACTTGTCATCCTCGTACACATAAATGGTAAGCACCGGGCCAAAAAGCTCTTCGCACATGGTTACGTAGTATGGGTCGTCAACCTTAATTACAGTCGGGTCGACAAACCAGCCCTGGGTTTTATTGTAAGTACCACCAGCAACAAGCTCAACGCTTTCGTCAGCCTTGGCAGCATCAATATATTTAGCCAGTTTATCAAACGTTGCTTCGGTAATTACCGCGTTAACAAAGTTGCTAAAATCCTCAACCGGGCCAACTGTTATGCTGGCCACATCACGCTGCACATTTGCCTTAATCGCAGGCCATAATGATGCCGGGATGTATGCCCTTGAAGCTGCCGAGCATTTCTGCCCCTGGTATTCAAACGCGCCACGCACAAGTGCAGTGCTCACTACATCAGCATCAGCGCTTGGGTGTGCCAGCACAAAATCCTTACCACCGGTTTCGCCCACTATGCGCGGGTAAGTGCGGTATTTGTGGATGTTGTTGCCAATGGTTTGCCATATATTCTGGAATACTTTGGTTGATCCTGTAAAGTGGATACCCGCGAAATCGTAATGATTAAATATTACCTCGCCAGCAACCGGGCCATCAACATATATTAGGTTGATAACGCCAGCAGGCAATCCCGCTTCTCGGAGCACCTCCATAATTACGTTAGCAGCGTAGATCTGCGGGTAAGCAGGCTTCCAAACCACAACGTTGCCCATCATGGCGGCAGATGCAGGCAAATTACCCGCAATAGCTGTAAAGTTGAACGGTGTAAGCGCAAAAACAAAGCCCTCAAGCGGGCGCTGTTCAACCCTGTTCCATATACCTTTTGGCGATATTGGCGGTTGCTGCGCGTATATCTCGGCCATGTAATGCACGTTAAAGCGCAGAAAATCTATAAACTCACATGCAGCATCAATCTCGGCCTGGTAAGCATTTTTTGATTGGCCAAGCATAGTAGCCGCGTTAATTTTAGCACGATATGGACCTGATAACAAGTCGGCGGCCTTTAAAAATATCGATGCGCGTTGCTCCCAGGGCATTTCTTCCCAGACAGCCTTTGCAGCTAAAGCAGCATCAATGGCAGCGTTAACGGTTGCAGCATCGCCCTCGTGGAAGGTAGCCAATAAATGTTTATGATCGTGCGGCGGGCGAATTTCCAGCTTTTTGCCGGTATGCACCAGTTTATCGCCGATATACATCGGGATGTCAATAACCTTGCTGCGCGCTTCGTCTAAAGCGGCTTTGAGCGCACCCCGCTCCACACTGCGCGGCCCGTAATTCAATACAGGCTCGTTCTGCGGTTGCGGAACGCTGAAAAATCCTTTAAGCATAATGATAGTCAGTTAAAACAGCCAAAGATAATAATTAATGTGCAGAAGTGCAGACAGCTGATTTGCAAATTACCTGGAAGTGATAATTCCCTCACAAGTGTCATTGCGAGCGATAGCGTGGCAATCCCCGACTATACAGGGCAAATAGAAAGCTTAGTTGATCTGCATAGTCGGGGATTGCCACGTCGTTCCTCCTCGCAATGACGCGCGGATTTCGGATTTGGTTTTTCGGTTCCCCTCTTGAGAGGGGTTAGGGGTGTGTTATACATTAGCAAGGTAACTAATCTCTAATCACTATATCATGGGCGTTCCCCTGCGGGTCAGGCTTTCCACTCATACGCCTGCAGGCATTAAGCGCGAGGCCGGTATCCGCTGCAATCCTTAACGCGGAGCTTAGTTGCCGTTCGTCCGTTTTTTTATATGACACACGCCGTAACAAACCGGACACTCACCAGTGAACTATTTAGTATCAGGTAGCTGGTATCAAGTAATCACCCGCCACTGCACTAATGAACCAGTGAACAAATGAACTTATAAATCAGTTAACAAATGAACTATTTTAAAGAATATTCTTTATATTTAAATACTATTCTGTATATTTGTAATAAGTATAATCCCAATCGTAATACCATTACGTAAAAAAACCGTCCGTTTTGTTACATTATCATCAGTATTAAAAAACGAACGAACGACAATGTAAAAAAAAGCCGTCCGTTTTGTTACACTATCACCGGTATAAAAAAACGAACGAACGACAACAAAACCATCTTCCCGAAAACTGGTAAGCTCACACCATAATGCATACCAAGGCCCATTTTACTATAAATAAGGCTATTGGGGGAGTATTATAAAAAAAATCGCCATTTTTTAATAATTATGCAGTCACTAAAGAGTTATTGATCTGCATGTGCAAGTCTTTAGTAGATGCAAATGGGTATAGAGCCAAGCATAAGCTATCAAAAGCCTGACAGGCTGCTAAAGTAACAAACAAAACACCCGCCTTTACTACCAAAGTTGAATAGGTAGCCACGCTTCGCCGTTCGTCCGTTTTTAAATATGGGACAACCCGAACACTATCCGGACAGGCTATGTTACTATGTCAATTGATGCATTGTAGAATCCGTCCGTTTTGTTACACTATCACCGGTATAAAAAAACGGACGAACGACCGTTTAAGTTAAAAGACCCGCTCCCGCGAGTTTAGCGTAGCATAACTCGTGGTGACTATTGTACAAGCTTGTTAGCTTGTGCCATCTCAGTAAGCTGTAAGCTTTAACCATGCCGCACCACGGGTTACGCTACGCTAAACCCGCGGCAGCAATAGAGCCGCCGCACCACGGGTTACGCTACGCTAAACCCGCGGCAGCAATAGAGCCGCCACTGCACCAATAAACTAATGAACCAGTGAACCAATGAACAATTCCAACAGGCAAACCCGGCCCACATGCAGAGTGGCTGGCTGGCTGCTCTTATGCATGTGGGTGTGCTGTTTCTGCTGGCTGGCTTACAGGCACGGGGAGGCTTGCTGTTGGGGTCAGTATGTCTTTATCACTTTCTTAAAGCTTTGTTTGCTACCCTGACTAACCTGCACAACGCAAACCCCCATAGGCACGCTGCTGATATCGATAGTCTGGGAAAACGTAGTACCGCTTTTTGAACCTGTGTATGTAGCATATACTTTGCCCTGGTTTACATCGGTTACTTTTATGGTTACATCACCGTTAATATCATTGTTTAATGCTATGGTAGCGAACCTTGCCGTTGGGTTAGGGAACAGGGTTACGCTGGCATCAAATTTATTGGCGTTGGCTATATTGGTAGTCAGTTTAGCCAGTGTTGAGGCTGGGGTTTCGGCTACGCCGGATGGTATTATAAAGGTTGGGGTTTCGGTTACGTTAAGGGTTAGCTTACCGCCTGTCAACTTAACTTTGTTCGATGTCATGTCATTAGCGCCTGCCACCGGATTGTAGATGTAAGCCGAATCAGCCGCGCCCAGATCGAGCGAATAGTTTACCGTGCTGCCTGTTTGTGTTGGCATTACCAGTACATAGGCTGGCTGGTTGGCTGCCGACAAATACTGATCGACAATTGGCCCGCTGTTAAGGGTTTGTTTATAGCTATAGTTGCCGAAAACCTTGTTCACCTGGTACAAATAATCTGCAGCCGGGCGACGGCTCTTATCGTCATTTATTAATCCCGATGAAGCGTATTGGGTTGGTGCAGCGGCATTATCGTCGTATTCCTCGTAAAAAAACACCCTTGCGATGCCGTTACGGGCATATAGCAATGAAGTACGGAGAATCCAGTCGGCCTCTACCTGCGCGGCAGTTTTGCTGCCTATCGGCGGGGCTTTTTGTATGCTGCCCTGGTTCATGTCGTAGCCGGTTTCGGTTACCCATACGGGCATATCGGCGGCGTAGGTATGCGCCATTTGTATAAAGCTCTGCGCAGTTTTGGCAGCGATGGAAAGCTCGGGCGCTACGCCTGTGGTGGCATAACCTTCGGGAAAAGAGTCGTTAGGGTAAAGGTGATAGTTGATCACATCCCAGCAGATATTCACCGTACCATCGGCGCGGTAGCCACGGTGCAGTCGGCACCATTCTATCATCCCATGCACATAACCTGGGTCGGCCGATGCTATGCCCCCCATTACCACCTGCATAGTAGGGTCGGCATTTTTTACACCAACACCGGGGCCCATAGTATTTTTGTTACCATCGTAAAAAGCCGACAGGTTTGCAGCGTACTCGTACGAAGTTTGGTAAGCCTGGCGGCCTTTCCACCATTTATCGCGCTCGTTATCACACTCAATATAATGCACTAAACCGGTGCCTTTTTTTACAGTATTCTTAGGGTCGGCGGTCCAGCGGATGCTGGTATCCACACTCAAGGTTGATGAGCTTACCGATGAATTACCACCATAACGTGCCGCATACTGGTAGGCCACTTTAGCCTGAAGGATGTAGGAGTTAGGGTCGGTAAAATCGCTGCCATAAGGCACAGGCACATTTTCCGAATCCTGTTGGCCTGATGGGTAGGTGGCAATCATCCAGTCGGGCATCGTTTTAATATCGCCCAATACGGTAATATTGTTAGCGTTGCAGGCCTGGTACATGGCATCGTAGTTCCAGCCGCCGCTATGCACGGGGTTAAAGGTGTACATACCCTGGGTCGATTCCAGTTTATTCCAATCGAGGTAGTGCCTTACTTGTGTAAAGGATTCGGCGGCGGCAAGCAGCGTTGGGCTCACTACCAGCGGACTATTCGGATCCTCAAAATTCCATTCAAAAGCGTTTATACCGAAGTACTGGTTAAGCGGATAACTCTTTTGCACCAAAGGCGTAGCTGCAGGTGGTGCTATATAATGCCCATAAAACTCTATCTCGGTAGGGAACTGGTACCAGCAATTCAGCACAATGAATTTCACATTCTTCATGGGCGTGGTGAGCAGTTTGGAGGTATCGCCGGGGCGCGGACCGTCCCACGTCATATATCCACCGCCGGAATAAGTGCCAATTACGGTACGTGTACCCGTGCTGTCAATAACCGAAACGGTAAGTGGGTATGGCCCGAGCGAGCCTTCGTAATTATAAAAACGCATGCTGGTAAGGTCAATCTTCTCGCCGGGCATTACAGGGTAATAAGCATCATAATTAGTTACCAGCTTTCCCCAGCCGGTATTAACCATATCGGTGAGGTCGCCATCAAATAGTCCCCCTAACCCACCGCTGGCATTGGTTAGTTGGAACCAGCGGGTGGTATCAATAGGGATCTTCACAATTTGGTTGGTATCAACAGGGGTAACAGGCGGTGTAACAGCAGCAACAGTATCGGGGTAACCGAAAATATCAACCTTTTGGGGGATATTGTTGCTAAACTTATGGATGATGATAGCATCAGCCTCAACAGGTGTGGCTAATGTAAAGCCATCCCAAACCATATAAGCAGGGCCGGTAAAGGTACCCAGGAAGGTTTTGGTAGTGCCGTTAAGCGCGTAAATAGAATCGGGCGCATCGGTAAAAACGCCCTCATAATCATAAAAAGAAAACCGGGTAATTTTGCTGCGCTGTGTTAACTTAAGGGTAACATCAACCCAAACAAAATTGTTGAGCCAAACCTCCTGCACCAGCGAGTCAACATTATCATTCAGCCAGGGCGAATAGTCCATGCCTGTGTTAATACTTGAGGTTATGGAGTTAAATTTAATACGTTGTTCCGTTTGGGAAAAGCAGTTTAAGCTATAAAGGCACAATATTAAGGCGATGCAAACAGGCAGGGTAATTACAAATTTAGGGTAAAGTATCTTCATATTCTATATTCAGCAGCAACCATAACGCCTATTAAATACGGGTTGAAATAAACCAACAGTTAATAACAATACACCGTATTACGAAAACAAATCAAGAATGTTACAGTTATTTCCGTTCATTTTTATTCATTAATTAAACCGGGCATAAACCTTAGAGAATTAGTGAGCAAACAACCCCTAACCACAATTATTATTGCTTTTATTTGCTATACTTGTTAAGCATGAAGCGTTTACTAACCAACTTAACCTTCCAGGTTATTATAGCCATAATACTGGGTATTATTGTGGGCATCTTTTTTAAGGGATTTGCCCCTACCGCGCAAACTATCAGCAAAACATTTATTAACATGATAACCATGCTGATAGCCCCTATTATATTCTTCACCATTGTGCAGGGCATAGCAGGTATGCAGGATATGAAAAAGGCAGGTCGCGTAGGCGGCAAGGCGCTGCTGTACTTTGAAATAGTTACCTCGTTTGCATTAATTATTGGCATTACAGTGGCTAATATTTTACAGCCGGGAGCAAACTTCATCAATCACCCAGCAGTAAATGCGGCTGCAAAAATCGCCGACTACGAAAAGGCTGCCGCCGATATGAAGTGGGGCGACTTTTTCGCGCACATTGTACCGGGCAACATATTTGATGCTTTTGCCAAAGGCGATATCCTGCAGATCCTCTTCTTCGCTATACTTTTTGGCTATGGATTGAGTAAGATGGGCGACAGCGGTAAGGTGATTGTTGATGGTATTGATAAGCTATCCAAAGTATTCTTCAACATTATGAAAGTGGTAATGCTGGTAGCCCCGATAGGCGCTTTCAGTGGGATGGCGTATACAGTGGGCACTTACGGCGTGAGTACACTTAAACCCATGTTGAACCTGATGGGTTCGGTTTATTTAACTATGTTCCTGTTTGTTTTTGTGGTGCTGAATATCATTTGCCGTATCTACAAGTTCAGTTTATGGTATTATCTTAAATTTATAAAAGAGGAAATATTAATTGTATTGGGTACCTCCTCATCAGAATCGGCATTGCCAAGCATGATGGAGAAGATGGAAAAATTCGGCTGCTCAAAATCGGTGGTGGGTTTGGTTATCCCTACGGGGTATTCTTTTAATTTGGATGGCACCACCATCTATTTATCAATGGCAGTTATATTCCTGGCACAGGTATTCCGCATCCCCTTATCTATTGAGCAGGAACTGGTGATCATCGGCATACTGATGCTTACCTCAAAAGGGGCAGCTGCGGTTACTGGTGGTGGCTTTATTGTACTTACCTCAACGCTTACCGCTATAAAGATAATTCCGGTTGAAGGTGTGGCGATATTGCTGGGTGTGGATAGGTTTATGTCGGAAGCAAGGGCGATAACCAATCTTATCGGTAATGGTATTGCCACCATTGTGATAGCGAAGAGCGAGGGGGAGTTTACTGAAGGAGGTGAAAGCTTAAAGGCGAAAGGATAAAGGAACGGTTCATTAGTTCACTGGTTAATTAGTTCATTGGTGCACGGACGGGATAGGAATGTTCGGTTTGTTACGGCAGGTGTCTTATATAAAAACGGACGAACGGGTAAACAATTCATCATCACCCGTCATCCCATTCGCTGTTAGCGGATCGGGAACTCATCATAACAGTAGCCAGCATGATGATCACTCATCTTGTGGGGTGCTGAAACAAGTTCAACATTACGGTTTAGAGAAAAAATATTAATATTACAATAATGAAATTCATAAAATCACTGATCCTGCTGTTATTACTCAGCACTGCTACCACATTCGCGCAAACAGATACAAAGCTTACCAAAAAGCTAAATGACCTAACAAAAGACTTCCATGGGCAGGTGGGTATTTATGTACAGAACCTTAAAACGGGCAAAACCGCTGAAATAAATGCTGATACGCTATTCCCTACTGCCAGTATGATAAAGGTGAGCATTCTGTGCGGCCTGATGGATAAAATACAAAAAGGCGAACTCGATTACCATCAGAACCTGGTATTTAAGGACTCATTACGCTATGATACGGGTGATATCCTCGGTTCAGTAAAGGATAATGATACCATCGCGTTAAGTAAAGTAGCCATGCTGATGATCACCATGAGCGATAATACGGCCAGCCTGTGGCTGCAAAAACTGGTAACAGGCGAATACATCAACAACTGGCTGCAGCAAAACGGGTTCGAAAATATGCGGGTAAATTCCCGCGTAAAAGGCCGGGAAAAGATCCGGAACATATACGGCTGGGGCGTAACCACGCCGCGCGAAATGTGTAAGCTGTTCACGATGATCCGCCAGGGCAAAGCGGTGAGCCCGGCAGCCAGCGAGCGCATGTACCGCAACCTGTCGCATATTTATTGGGATGATAATGCCATATCGCAGGTACCGCCTTATATACAAACCGCCAGTAAGCAGGGTTTTGTTGATGCATCCCGATCTGAAACGGTAGAAGTAAGTGCCCCGCATGGCGATTATGTGTTCAGCATTATTACCAACCATCAAAAAGATACCAGCTACAAGCACAACAATGAAGCATTTATATTGATACGCAATGTATCGGCCCTGTTATGGCATTATTTCGAGCCTGATGATAAATGGCAGCAGCCGGTAGGATATGATAAATTTATGAATGTGGATAGCGAGTGATTAATTCATGCTTATCCCTTCCGCAAACCGCCTATAACCGGGAAAACTGCCAAAATATTATCTAACTGGCGTACTATAGGCATTATTTGAGTTTGGTCAGGATGCAAATTAAATTTAAGCGTAATTTCCTCAGCACCAGGATCACACATTAAAGTACAATATGTTTCAAAATGTCCCGCGCCATCTCCTTTCATATTAATACTTAAATATCTGTCAATATCTTCAAACTTAGCCAGACCAGTTAAATTGTCATAGATGGTTCTTAATTCTTTTCTGAAGAATTGAAAATCAATGATTCTTAGTTGCACGTTATAGGTTCCGGTAAAAGGGCCTGCTTTAACCTTAATTGTTGCATCCACCCAATTATTATCCCAATTATCCGCAGCATCGGGATAGCTCTTTCGTAAAACAGTTACGCGAATAAAGTTTTTTGTATCAGATAGTTCAAAAAAAGGCGCTTCTTCATCCATTTAATAAAGATATTATAAATATTGTCCCCTGAAATATTTAATAACAATAGGGTAAATTACCTAAACTTTTAATTCCGTTATCAGTTGTTTAAGCATCAAACATTATATACTATGCCTGTAACCAATATCTGCCCGAAAAAATGGCCCGAACTCGCTTTTGAAAGCCTGAAAGATACCCTTGCCACCGTACAACTATGGACGCAGATAGTCGGCAAGATCAGGCTGATTAAAACGCCCTGGATAAACCATAGCTGGCACGTTACGCTCTATGTTTCGCCACGGGGTTTAACTACCGGCAGCATACCCTATGATGGAGGCAATTTCCAGCTGGATTTTGATTTTGTGGCGCATGAACTCGTTATTATTTCAAGTAACGGCAAAACTGAGAAATTAAGTCTTTCTCCGCGTACAGTAGCCAGTTTTTATGCTGAATTGTTTGAGAAACTAAACGCTATGGGTATTGAGGCAAAAATCTATGCCAAACCAAATGAGCTTGACCCTGCCATACCTTTTGCTGACGATGAGCTGCATAAAAGCTATGACGCCGTGCAAATGAACTTGTACTGGCAGGCGCTGGTGAATATCAATTCGGTATTTACAAAATTCAGGGCCGAGTTTACGGGCAAGTGCAGCCCGGTTCACTTTTTTTGGGGAGCTTTCGACCTGGCAGTAACCCGCTTCTCGGGCCGTGAAGCACCTTTGCATCCCGGAGGCTCACCCAATATGCCCGATAAAGTAATGCAGGAAGCCTACTCGCACGAAGTGAGCAGCGCAGGCTTTTGGGGTGGCAGTGAACAGTTTCCGCACCCGGCATTTTATGCCTATTGTTACCCTACCCCGGCCGATTTCGGCGAGCAGATTATCGCGCCATCTGAAGCATTTTACAGTAATGAAATGGGCGAGTTTTTCCTGTTGTACGAGGTAGTGCAACGCTCCGAAAATCCTGAAGCTAAGTTGTTGCAATTCCTGCGGTCAACCTATATCGCGGCAGCAAAAACCGGTAATTGGGATAGTAAGTTGCAGTGTGATTTAACGGGGTATGAGAAGTAATTCGCTGGTTTCAGTTTGTAAAGAAGCCTACGGATAACGATGCTTGTTTGCAAACAGAATTATTTTTCAGTTTGCTGGTTACCTATCGCTCGCAGCCGCTCATTGCCGCGGAGGCTACTACTTTTGTCTTGATACAAAAGGTAGCAAAAAATCAAGTCAGTCAAAATGCTTCTTTGCCGCACTAAGCCTTCCCTGCAAATCACGCAAAACCTGGGCTGCTATATTTTTACTCTGCTGTCGCTACACGCTTAGCCTCTGCCCTTCTGTAAAAATCTGCTATGCCCTGCAATTACGCACAAGGCCACCATCGTTTTGCCTGCTTTCGCCCGAAGCTGTTCTACTGACGGGGAAGGAAGAAACTATATTAGTGTGTCAATTTTAAGAACAACGTAATCAAAAGCGGGTAAAGGCCCGACAAAAAGCGCGGGCATGGGTGTTTTGCCTGTGGGCGGAAGGATCTTTTTGTCTTGATTTTTTGTTTCTTTTGTATCAAGACAAAAGAAATAGGGCTCCGCGCCCATGAGCGGCTTCAAGCGATGTTCACGCCAGCTAAATAGCGCTGCTGGTCATATCCTTTCCCACATAAATCATATAAAAACCATAGCAGCTTGTAGCAATGGCAACGCCGATGCCTAAAAAAGCAAAAATGGTGGCTTCGGGAGCAATATCATATATAGTAGCTATAATGGCCGAAAGCGCTACAATGCAGGTCCAGGTGGCGAGGTAATAATCAATAGTGCGCTTAAATATGCTGGCCATTGGATAAAAATGCAGGCCGACAATCATGGCAATGGCGGGTATAATAAAATTACCTTTTTGAAAATACACCAGTATACCAGCTACAATAGGTATTATGATACCCTCAGCACCAAATATTACGCCATACCATATGCTTAGTCTTTTGCCTTCGGCCTTGTCTTTTTCATTGGTGGGTGCGGTAAAGTATTTGGATAGGGTGAACATCTTTATCCCATAAATTATAAATGAAATGCTGATGATGCCAAATACCACCAATATAATCCAATGCCCTGTGCCGGTCAACCCGCCGGATGCAATACCCGCCCATGCCATCGTAAACAGGGCCATTAATAGCAAGCCGCCACCAATACTCTTTATTACAATTTTAGGGATGTGTGCTTTTTGTGGCTGCATAATAATGGTTTGGGTTAAATGTATGTTACTGTTGGATAAAAATGGATTGGGTTTGTTACAGAAGATCACCAAGAGTTCATAATTATGATGTCATTGCGAGGAGGAACGACGCGGCAACCTCGTCGCACGCATATCGAATGCGACTAGGTTGCCACGCTATCGCTCGCAATGACACTGATCAACGGAAGCACACAACTATCATAATTAACTACCAAACTAATAGGGGATTTTACTAATTTCGCAAGCTCATACGCGTAAATCAAAACATGGATTATCAATTTAAAGATATAGAGCAAAAGTGGCAGCAGTTTTGGGCCAAAAATGGAACATTTAAGGCCGAAGATAACAGCACCAAACCTAAGTATTATGTACTGGATATGTTCCCTTATCCTTCGGGAGCGGGGTTGCATGTGGGGCATCCGCTGGGCTATATTGCTTCTGATATTTTTGCACGCTACAAACGCCTTAAAGGCTTTAACGTGCTGCACCCCATGGGTTATGATTCCTTTGGTTTACCGGCCGAACAGTATGCCATACAAACCGGTCAGCACCCTGCCTTAACTACCGAGGCTAACATTGCTACATACCGCCGCCAGCTTGATCAGATCGGTTTTTCATTCGATTGGAGTCGCGAGGTGCGCACCAGTTCGCCGGGGTATTATAAGTGGACACAGTGGATCTTTATGCAGTTGTTCAACTCGTGGTATAACAAAGCTGCCGACAAAGCGGAAGGAATTGATAAGCTGATCGCGCATTTTGAGCAGAACGGTTCAGCAGGCATAAACGCGGTGAGCGATGAGGAAATTTCAACTTTTTCGGCAGATGAATGGAAGGCGCTAAGTCATGACCAGCAGCAGGCCGAGTTATTAAAATACCGTATAACTTACCTGCGCGAAAGTACCGTAAACTGGTGCCCTGCATTAGGTACCGTATTGGCTAACGACGAGGTAAAAGACGGCTTTAGCGAGCGCGGCGGCTACCCTGTTGAGCAAAAGAAAATGATGCAATGGAGCATGCGCATAACCGCCTATGCTCAGCGTTTATTAGAGGGTTTGGACACCATAGACTGGCCCGAGCCGCTAAAAGAAATGCAGCGCAACTGGATAGGCAAAAGCACCGGTGCAAGCGTTAGGTTTCCGATTGATAAGTCAACACATAACGCACAACTTGCAACTGACTATATAGAAGTTTTCACCACCCGTGTTGATACCATATTTGGCGTAACCTTACTGGTAATTGCACCTGAGCATGAGCTGGTAGCATCCTTAACTACGCCCGATCAAAAGGGTGCTATTGATGCTTATATCGCCCAAACAAAAAAGAAATCGGAGCTCGATCGTATGGCTGATATCAAAACGGTATCCGGCGCATTTACGGGCAGCTATGTGCTTAACCCGCTGAATGGCGAGAAAGTGCCGATCTGGATAGCTGATTACGTGCTTGCAGGCTATGGAACCGGCGCGGTAATGGCTGTACCATCCGGCGATCAGCGTGATTATTTATTTGCCAAACATTTCGATCTGCCTATAGTGCCGATCATGGATATACAAAACATTGAGGTGGAAGCCGACCCGACCAAGGAAGGAAAATATATCAATTCCGACTTTATCAACGGCCTGGCTTACAAGGAAGCTACCGCCGCGGTAATTGCCAAACTGGAGGAACTGGGCCTGGGTAAGGCAAAGATAAATTTCAGGATGCGCGATGCGATATTCGGTCGCCAGCGTTACTGGGGTGAACCGGTTCCCGTTTATTTTAAGGATGGATTACCATACTTAATTGACGAAACCGACCTGCCATTAGTATTACCCGAAGTTGATAAATACCTGCCAACAGAAAGCGGCGAACCGCCTTTGGGAAGAGCTACCGACTGGAGCTACAAGAAGCAAGAGTCAGGAGCCAAGAGTCAAGAGTCAGCTTCATATGCTTATGAACTAAGCACCATGCCAGGCTGGGCAGGTTCAAGCTGGTATTGGTACCGTTATATGGATGCCAATAACGATAAGGAATTTGCATCAGAAGCAGCGGTTAAATACTGGAAAGATGTTGACCTGTACATTGGCGGCAGCGAACATGCTACCGGACACTTGTTGTACAGCCGTTTCTGGAATAAATTTTTGAAGGATATCGGCGTTGTATTTGAGGAAGAGCCTTTCAAGAAATTAATCAACCAGGGGATGATTCAGGGAAGATCAAACTTCGTATACCGCTTAATTGATGATGAAGGCCGCGGCACAAATACTTTTGTATCACATGGTTTGATCAAACAATACAAAACGTCGCCAATACATGTTGATGTAAATATTGTAGAGAACGAAGTTTTGAATTTAGAGAAGTTTAAAGCTTGGCGCGAGGATTTTAAGGATGCCGAATTTATACTTGAAAACGGCAAATACATTTGCGGTGTTGAGGTTGAAAAGATGTCGAAATCTAAATTCAACGTAGTAAATCCTGACGATATCATCGAGCGCTACGGAGCTGATACACTGCGTATGTACGAGATGTTCTTAGGCCCGCTGGAGCAAAGCAAACCGTGGAATACCAATGGTATTGAGGGCGTGTTCAAATTCCTGCGTAAGTTCTGGAGGTTGTTCCATAATGATCAATGGGCGTTCAGCGTATCCAGTGCAGAGCCATCAAAAGCAGAGTTAAAATCATTGCATAAGATCATCCGTAAGGTTGAGGAAGATATCGACCGTTTTTCATTCAACACCTCAGTCTCCAGCTTCATGATCGCCGTTAATGAATTAACTGATCTAAAGAGCAATAACAAGGCTATTTTGCAGGATATGGTGGTTATCCTGTCGCCGTATGCGCCGCATATTTGCGAGGAGTTGTGGACCTTATTAGGTAACCAGCCAGGTACATTATCATACGCGGCATATCCTAAGTTTAATTCTTCTTATTTGGTTGAGGATGAGTTTGCCTACCCGATATCCATCAACGGCAAAACAAAAATGAACCTCAATATTTCATTGAGCCTTGCCCCTGCCGAGATAGAAGCTTTTGTACTGGCCAATGCCGATGTACAAAAATACCTGGACGGCAAAGCACCTAAAAAGGTGATCGTGGTTAAGGGCCGGATCGTAAATATGGTAGTGTAGTCCCATACATTAGAAAACATGTCATTGCGAGGAGGAACGACGTGGCAACCTCGTCGCCTTTAATATGCAAGCGACGAGGTTGCCACGCTATCGCTCGCAATGACATGTAGTTTTAAGATTCGTTTTAGCATCATTTTTAACGCTAACTTGATGATAGTGTAACAATTACAATATGTTAGCCATAATTTTAATTAAAATGACACATTCATTGTAACATTTCAGGTAATTTCGCCTCTAATAACCAAAATTACCTTACATGAAACGGATAGTTATACTCATATTATTTTTTTGCTCTGTTATAAGCGCCAAGGCCCAATTTGGCGGCGGCTCAACCCTTACGGGTAAAATATCGGGCACAGTTATCGACTCAGTTACCAAAAAGCCGGTTCAATACGCAAGTGTTGCTATCTACCTGAGTCAGGGTAAAGCCCCTATAAACGGTGTATTAACCGACGAAAAAGGGAGCTTTAAGCTCTACAGTATCAAACCGAACAGTTACAGGGTAACTATCACCTTTATTGGCGGTTACAAAACCAAAACTATTAACCCGGTAGTTACCACCCCATCAAAACTTGATAACAATATAGGCAATATCGTATTATCGCCCGATAATAAGGTTTTGAACGAGGTGCAGATCACAGGTAAAGGCCCGCTTATTGAAAACCATATTGATAAGCTTGTTTACAATGCCGAAAAAGATATTACCAACGTAGGCGGTAACGCCAGCGATGTATTGCAGAAAGTTCCCTTGGTAGCGGTTGACATTAACGGTAACGTTTCCCTGCGTGGTGATGCGAATGTTAGGGTGCTGATCAATGGCAAACCATCGGGCGCTATGTCTGCCAGTTTATCTGATGTATTAAAAACCATCCCTGCCGATCAAATCAAAAGTATTGAAGTGATCACTTCTCCATCAGCAAAATATGATGCGGAAGGTTCAGCAGGTATCATCAACATCATTACCAAACAAAAAAATGTTTCAGGTGTGAGCGGTTCAGTTAGCGGTGGCATTGGTACACGCCAAAACAACGGTAACTTTAACCTTAACTACAATAAAAACAGGTTAAGTATCGCCGCTAATATCGGCGGCAACTATACCTGGCCGCAACAGTCTATCACCAACTTTGCGCAAACATTTTCCGATACGGCCAAACAAGGATATACCCGTAACAGCACTATTAAAAGGTATGGTACCATCAGCTCAATAACAGCTGGTTACGACTTTAATAACTACAACAATATCAGCTCTACTTTCAGGTATAACCGTGGTGGTTTTGATGTAAACGGCACATCAAATAACTATTATACGGATAGCAATACCCCAACACTTAACCAGGCTTATAATAACGGGACCGCACAACATAACCTGTTTGATGGTTTCGACTGGAGCGTTGATTACACCCACAAGTTTAAAAAAGAAGGCCATGAGATCGACTTCTCCGGTCAGTGGAGCCATAGCATAGTTAATACCAACTATACCAACCTTTATACACCCGAGCAATTACCAAACCAAAGGGGAATAAATGATGGTACTAACAACGAGTATACTTTCACGGTAGATTACACACTGCCAATAAGCAAAGTATTGAAATTTGAAGCTGGTGGCAAAACTATCATTCGCAGGTTAAACAGTATTTATGATGTTTTTGGCGGTGCCGATCTGAATACGGTTGATGAGGTTAACACCAATACTTACGATTATAACCAGAATGTTTATGCTGGCTACTCTGTATTTACAGTTACATTGCCTAAAAGCTACACCTTATTAATTGGTGCAAGGTATGAGAGCACAGATATAACCGGCGACCCTACCAATGCTATACAAAATCTGCAACCGTTCAGCAACAGTTACCCTATATTTATACCAAGCTTTACCATTCAAAAGCAATTAGGTACCACACAAACATTTAAATTAAGCTACAGCAAACGTATTACACGCCCAAGCTTAACTTATTTGAACCCATTTGTTAACATGCAAAACATACAGGCTCAAACAGTAGGTAACCCGGATCTTTCGCCAGAGATTTCCCAAACTGTAGAACTGAATTACAATACCTTCATCAAGTCATCGGTGATCAACTTCTCTGTTTATTATAAACACATCAGCAACCTGATAGAAGGTATAGCAGATCACTTACCAGCAGCTGATTCAGTACAGGGAACGGTTACTACATACAGGAACATTGGTACAAACAATTCATGGGGTGCAAGCTTCTACGGATCGATAAACCCGATAAAAATATTAACGATCAGGGGTAGTGCTAACGCCTATACTTACAACCCTGTTCCATCAGGTGATTTTGCTGCCGACCAAAGTGCCAGCGGTACTTATGTACAATACAACATTTTCGGTATGGCCGAACTTGATCTGAAGCATAATATTGTAGCCCAGGTTTTCACTATCGAGAACTCGCCGCGCCGTACTATACAAGGTACTAATCCATCGTTCAGTCTGTTAGGTTTTGGTGTGCGCAAGCAATTTATGGACAAAAAAGCTTCATTAGGCTTAAACGTGCTACAGCCGTTTAACAAGTACAAATACTTTGATCAGAACATATCGAGCCCGGGCTTTACGCAAACCAGCAGCACTGCGTTTCCGTTCCGTTCAATCGGCTTAACGTTTAGCTACAACTTTGGTAAGTTAACCTTTAGCAATCCTAAACAAAAGGACAATAACGATGACGAAAAACAAGGCGACCAGGGCATAGGCGGCGCAGGTGGCAGCCGATAAGCACTGAATAATCTTTATAATAAAATGCCCTTCGTTATCGAAGGGCATTTTATATTTACACAATTTCATAGATATTTAGAAGATTCAAAGAGCATGGGATGGTGCGATTCCTTCCCTTGGGAAGATGCAGGAAGGGGTTTATTGATATAGCTTGTCAGCGTATAAACCCCTCCCTTCCACTTCACAAGCAGCCGCACCCCTCCCGAGGGAGCTGCTGTGTGGACGCATCTTTTTGAATAAAATTGGTTTGCAGATCCACTCCGTTAGGAGTGAAATATTGGTAGAATTATATATGAAGGACATTTTTCGCTCCGTTAGGTGCGATAATATTGAACAATGTATTACTAAACAGGCATGGTTGGACTAAAAGCGCGCTATGTTATGTACCTAGGGCACATATAAATATTTCAAATCTGTTTTCTACCAATATATAACCCCTACGGGGTTTAAAGCACAACTTGTGTCCACACAGTAGCCCGTTGGGAGGGAACTTGAAGAATAAGTTTTCCGAAAAATGATGCCTATCTATTCTGCATCCACATCAATACCGATCTGTTTCAGCAATAGTGATGCATTAAAGGTTTTGCATTCGCCGTGTTTTATCTTATAATCGAAAAGCATTTCCCCATCCTTTACCTGTATGTCGAAGTAGTAATTGCGTACATAGTCAGGGTACTTCTGTTCCAGTTGCGCTATTTGCAGATCGTGGGTGGCCACCATGCCTACCGCATTCTTGCGAATAAGTTGCTCTATCACCGCTTTCGATCCCAGGTATTTATCAACCGAGTTAGTGCCGCGTAGCATCTCATCTATTAAAAAGAAAATCTTAGGTTCAGTTTCAACAGCAGCCAGCAGCATTTGCAGTCTGTCAAGCTCAGCTTTAAAAGTTGATGTACTTTCATTCAGCGAATCCTTTATACGCATGTAGCTAATGATAGTGATCACTGATACCTCCATATTGTTGGCACAAACCGGCGCGCCTGCTAAGGCCAGTACCGTATTTATGCCGATGGTACGTAAAAAAGTACTTTTACCCGCCATGTTTGAGCCGGTGATAATATCGATATGAAAAGCATTCTCCAACTCATAATCATTATCAATTCTTTTATTTGGGTAGATGAGCGGATGGGCCAGTTTTGTGGCTGTTAATGTATAACCGTCGCCATCCGCTATTTGCGGAAATATCCACTCCGGGTAATTGATATACAGCGATGCCAGGCTCATCAACGCTTCAAATTCGGCTATCACATCAAAAGCTGCTTCCAGGCTTTCATGGTTATTGCGTTTCCAGTTTTCAATAGCTATGATCTGGCGGATATCCCATATCAAAAACACATTCAGCAAAAAGCCTACAATAATATTAAGATGATAATTCAATTTGTTGATCAACACCGACAGGTCCTTTATCCTTTGCGATGTTTTACCCGCGAGAAGCACCAGCGAAAGCTCCTTACACCGCGCCGATTCCCATTGCTGTTCCTCTGCCTTTTTAAAAACCAGCGCGTAACCTGCTAAGGTGCTGCCTATTTTATCAGCAATCATACTGGTCTTTTTAATATACTCTCCCTTTGAAAACACCAGACCCATATTTACAAACCCTATCAATACGGCTATATCTTTAGCGTAACCACTAAAGAAAGCTCCGATAATTGCCGCCGATAATAGCCATGGCGCTATCTTAGCATAAGTGCCTAACCATTTCTCGCCCGGTAAATTAAGCGGCATGCCCAGGTAAGCAAAAAGGCGTTTTAACTGGTCGGCATCCTCTGTTTTAGCAAAATAAAGACTGCCTTGTACATCAAGTTTCCAGTCGTTTTTGGCTGCCAGTTCTTTTACGGCATCCTGTCTCAATAAAACTGTTGCTTTTGGCGATGGTGCATTAAGCCACTCTCCCAGTTTATTAATACCAGGTATAGTCGCAGCGCGGTTTATTAACTGGTATAACGATGCCGGTCCATATATGTCCAGATCAGAACTGTAATAATGCTTTTCGCTGGCAAAGCGCGCGCCATTATCATATATATTACCGTGACTGGTAATACTGGTTATTTCATTTTCATTTACCTTTACCAGGTTCTCAAAGTATTTCTTCTGTATCTCGAAAGCGCTTTGCTTTGATACCAGCCACGCAAAGCAGAGCAGCATAATAATAAAAGCTATCGCTATAATGTTGAAGTTATTTTGCGTGGCGGCAATGGCTACAGCAATTATAAATAAGCCAAATACACCTAACCGCATAAAGGAGTAAGTGTTCACCAATTTTTTGTATTTGCTTACCTGTTCCTGCGCGTTTAATACTCTTTGGCGGTAGTTGTTTATAATATCCTGTTCCATTTATGTTTTTATCTTTGCTGCTGCGCTGAAAATTTAGCAGGTACAATTATAACATTTCAGCATTACAACTTTACAACATTAAAATCGCTTTAATGAAGATCACTTTTTTAACCGTTGGGAAAACTGAAGATGCTTACCTAAAGGAAGGCATTGAAAAGTATGTAAAGCGACTGAAGCATTACACCCGGCTCGAAATTATTGAACTTCCGGAATTAAAGAATACCAAAGCCCTTACACCCGAGCAGCAAAAAGTTAAGGAAGCCGAGATGATCCTGAAAAAAATTGGCGTTACAGATCATGTTATCCTGCTTGATGAAAACGGCATAGAGCTTACCTCCAAACAATTTGCAGGCTACATCAATAAAAAAGCTGTTTCATCAGGCGTAAATCTTGTTTTTATAGTTGGCGGCCCCTATGGTTTTGACGAGCAGGTTTATCAGCGCGCAAATGATAAGTTGTCTCTTTCACTCATGACTTTTTCTCACCAAATGGTGCGCCTGTTTTTTACCGAACAACTTTACCGCGCATTCACCATTATAAAGGGTGAGCCTTATCATCATTCCTGAACATTTTAGAGATTTGGTCAAATTTCTGTAAAAAACATTTTTAGGGCTTTTCACTTAAATGCAATGCCCCTATCTTTATTCTTTCAGTTAATTAATTCTCTACCTATGCATCAGATATTCACTGAACTCACCTCCGGGAAATTCTTTTTTTTCTACGTACTCATCATTTCTACCATCATAATTCACTATCGTGGTAAAATGCGTTATAAATTTTTCAGGCAGCTTACCGATCACTCCACCTTTATGGCACCTATTAATGTGCCCATGTATGCACTTTCGGGGGTCGAAAATAAACCTTATATAAAAACTGATTCATTCCCGCAGTTAACATTATTAAGGGAGCACTGGCAAACTATACGAGATGAAGCCATTTTGCTTGAGCGTGAAGAACTGATAAAAGGCTCGGATAAGTATAATGATGTTGGGTTTAACTCCTTCTTCCGCCGTGGCTGGAAAAGGTTTTACTTAAAATGGTATGATGATTTTCACCCGTCTGCCAAAAAATATTGTCCGCAAACTATTGAATTGATTAAACAGGTGCCTGAAATTAAAGCTGCCATGTTTGCCGTATTACCCGCAGGCAGCGAGCTTTTACAGCACCGCGACCCATACGCAGGCTCATTACGTTATCACTTAGGCTTGATCACCCCTAACTCCGCAGCATGCAACATCGTAGTTGACGGCCAGCCTTATTATTGGAAAGACGGCGAGGATGTACTATTCGATGAAACCTACATCCACTACGCCGAAAACAAAACCGATATGGACAGGTTGATCCTCTTCTGCGATGTAGAGCGCCCGGTAAAAACATGGTTTGGCCGTGGCTGGAACAAGTTTTTCGGCTGGTTTATTATGGCGGCGGCAGCATCACCAAACATGGGCGACGATAAAACCGGCAACATCAACAAGGTCTTTCGTTACATATATTCGATCAGGCTTGTTGGTAAAAAACTGAAGGCTTACAACCGTAACCTGTACTACGCCGTAAAATACGCGCTGATGGTGCTGATATTATGGTTAATCTTCAGATAATCGCCTAATTCTAACCTGCTTTTAATACGCTTGATAATTGCATTTAACATTAATTGGTTAACTTTGCAGCATGTCAGGTCATTCTCATTCACATGATCATTCACACGGGCATGGCCATGGGCATCACCACCATGATCATACCCCAAAGATTGATAATTTAAATGCCGCGTTCATCGTAGGTATCATATTAAATTCAGCATTCGTAATTGTCGAAGTAATTGCAGGTTTATACAGCGGTTCACTATCATTATTGACCGACGCAGGCCATAACCTGAGCGATGTTGCTGGTTTGGCGTTAGCATTGCTGGCATTCAAACTCACTAAAGTTAGCTCAAACAGTCAGTACACTTACGGCTATAAACGTTCAACCATTATTGTATCGTTCTTTAACGCGGTAATATTATTCGCATCAGTTGGCATTATTGCCTACGAGGCTGTGATCAGGTTTATGCGCCCCGAAGTGATCTCTGGCAGTACTATGGCTTTTGTAGCCCTGGCGGGGATATTTGTAAATGCCATAACCGCATATCTATTTGTTAAAGGCAAGGACAAGGACCTGAATGTAAAAGGGGCCTACCTTCATATGCTGATGGATGCCATCGTATCCTTCGGTGTGGTTATATCAGGTATTATCATCTATTTTACGCACTTGTACTGGATCGATAGCATTGTTAGCTTAATCATAGCCATTGTTATATTACGCGGCACCTGGAGCCTGTTAAAAGACAGCCTGCGCCTGGAAATGGACGGTGTACCAAAGGAAATGGACCTGGAAAAGATCAAGACTGAGCTTATGAAGGCTAAGGGAGTAGTTGATGTTCACCACATGCACGTATGGGCGCTCAGCACTACCGAAAACGCTTTAACCGCCCACCTGGTAGTTGACCCGGCACATATCACCTTATTCGATAATATCAAGCATGACCTGCGTCATCGTCTCGAACATCTCGATATTACCCATAGTACATTTGAGCCCGAGTTTGCCGATGAAAAGTGCAAACAACCGGATTGTTAACCCCCTGAAGGGGGAATAAAATATAAAGAGTTTGAAAGGCTTCAGTTGTAACTGAAGCCTTTTCTTTTATCTCTCACTGGCTTCAGTTTTCAACTGAAATAAAAAAACGTCATTGCGAGGTACGAAGCAATCTCTAAGCTGTACAGAGCGAATCCGCAAGGTGACTAACTACCGTAGAGACTGCTTCGTACCTCGCAATGACGCGCGGAGAAAATTGAATATTATACAACGCATAAAAGCGCCATTACAAATTACCAAACAATCAAAAATGGCTTAGTAGTTCGCAATGGCGCTCTTAAAAAAATATTTTCCTAAACTTACTCAGCCCTTCTTGGCTTGCTAACTACCTTAGGCTTCGAAGCAGCTTTAGGAGCAGGTTGCTTTGTTACTGCTTTAGGCGCTGTAGTTGCAACGGCTTTTTTAACTTTAACTGCTGCAGGTTTTTCACCATCAGCAGGGGCAGCTTCTTCTTCGGCTACTGCCTCAGGTGCTTTTTCTTCCTCATTAAAGAAAGGTGCATCCTTTAGCAAATGAAACCAGGTTACTACCTTCTTCATATCAGAGGCATATACCTTTTCCTCATCATGATCCGGCGCTATCTCACGGAAAAAATCTCTCAGCTTTTTTCCATCTTCTTTCGCTTCTGGTACATTTAAGGCGGCCTTCATTTTTTCAAATATATCCGTTAACTTAATATCATCGTCGTACCCAAAAATGGTTATTTCGTCTAAAGCAGCTAATTTTGCGGTTGAAAGATTTGCAACCAGTTTAGTTTTTTGCGCATCCAAACTCTCTAAAATAAAGCCTGTTTTATTTTGTGATAGTGCTTTCCACAATCCTGGTTTGCCGGATACAGCTACAATTCCCTGTAGGTTCATATATTTTTATTGAAAAGTTAAAAGTTGAAGGTTGAAAGTAAAAAGAAAAGGCGAATACCTGCAACTTTTACTTTCAACTTTTAACTCTAAAATTAATCTTCTATTACTTCGATGTTTAAAATTTTATCGCCCTGACGGATATCGTCAACAACATCAACATTCTCTATCACCTTACCAAAGCAGGTATGGTTCCTGTCTAAGTGAGCAGTGTTGGCACGGCTATGGCAAATAAAGAACTGTGAACCACCTGTATTACGACCAGCATGAGCCATTGACAATACACCACGATCATGGTATTGGTTTTCGCCTGTTAATTCACAATCAATTTTGTAACCCGGGCCACCAGCACCTGTACCGGTTGGGTCGCCACCTTGAACCATAAAGTTAGGTATTACCCTGTGGAAAGTTACATTATCATAAAATCCTGATTTAGCCAGTTTTTTAAAATTCGCCACAGCAATAGGCGCGTCGTTATCATAAAACTCGACAGTCATGTCGCCTTTTTCGGTTTTTATAATCGCTTTACTCATTTCTAATTTTTAAATAGTTGGCAAAGGTAATAATTTGAGCGGAAAGGCGAAAGGGTAAAGGATGAAAGGTTTATACGATATAGTTCCCTATTGAAGCAGGTTAGGGGTGTGTTAGCCGAGATTATTTAAAAACCTTTCCCTGGCGCAAGTCTTATGCTTTGGATTGAGGGTTGCTGACTTGTGCCTTGTTATTTATTTGGGCGTTGCCTCCGGCCCGGGCTGTTCAGGGCTACGCTTCGCTCCGGCCCTCCTTCGTCGGGCTAAACCCTTACCATCCCTAACGCAGAAAAGGGCATTATTACTGGCGCAAGAGCTTCCTAAGCACTAATCTCAAACCTCTAAACACTACCTTCCACAATTATTCGTTAAATTTGAAAATGAAGCATCGCCTTAAAAATCTTCCTGCTTTCACCTTTCTGCTTTTAGCTTTAAGCCTTTTACCGGTCATAACAAAGGCTGCTTCCATTCTTATCCCTATGGATGATGAGCAAAAGGATCACCTTAAATCATATGGCATAGCCTTTTGGGTGTTGAAGAATGGAGAAGAAGTCGACTGGCTGCTTAACTACCGCGGCGGCAGTTTTATGACCAAATACGACAAAAAAATTGAGGACGAATGCAAAGTACGCGGCGTTAGCTATGAGGTTATTACCGATGCAAAGGAAAACGAAATAGTTACCGAGGTAAGCGATCCATCCGTAAACATGGATATTGTAAAGCTGGAAAAAGCCCCCCGCATGGCAGTGTATTCCCCAAAAGATAAGCTGCCCTGGGATGATGCCGTAACGCTGGTACTAAAATATGCCGAGATCCCTTACGATGTAGTATATGATGAGGAAGTGATCCGGGGTGATTTGCCCAAGTACGACTGGCTGCACCTGCACCACGAAGACTTTACAGGCCAATATAGCAAGTTTTACGGCGGTTTCAGGTATGCGCAATGGTATAATGACGATGTGCGCAACCAGGAGGCTATGGCGCACAAGCTGGGCTTTAAAAAGGTATCCCAAATGAAACTGGCAGTTGCCGAACATATCCGTGATTTCTGCGCTGGCGGCGGCTTCCTGTTCGCTATGTGTTCGGGTACCGATACTTTTGATATCGCCCTCGCTGCCCATAACACCGATATCTGTGAAAGCATGTTCGACGGCGATGCCGCCGACCCCGACGCACAATCGAAACTGGATTTTACCCAGACTTTCGCTTTCCAAAACTTCACGCTGGATATGAACCCGCTTTCGCATAGTTTCAGCAATATTGATGTAACCGCGAACCGTCAGATAGACCAGGCGCATGACTTTTTTACTTTGTTTGATTTTTCGGCTAAATGGGATGTGGTGCCCAGCATGCTCACACAGGATCATGATAAAGTGATCAAAGGCTTTATGGGCCTGACCACTGCTTTTAACGAAAGCAAACTGAAGCCCGGTGTAATTATAATGGGCGAAATGAAAACCGCCAACGAGGCCCGTTATATCCACGGTGAATATGGCAAAGGCCAGTGGACATTCTACGGTGGCCACGACCCCGAAGATTACCAGCACATGGTAGGTGACCCGCCAACCGATCTCAAGCTCCACCCCAACTCACCCGGGTACAGGCTCATACTTAATAATGTGCTATTCCCTGCAGCAAGGAAGAAAAAGCAGAAAACCTAGTTGGAATACAATTTCGGATTATGAAACTGGTATAATATATTTATGCCATATCCTTGATCATGAAATTTATCCTAAGCCTCATCCTTTCACTTTCTTTAATCCACTGCTTTGCACAAGATGCACAAAAGAAAGAAGCGACGCTATATATAATTGATAGTATTCCGCTTATTAATGATCCTGATGAAAATTCAGGTAACATAACTAATAATGATATTGACCATGTAACTGTTGCTACTAATGCGGATGAAATAAAAGCAGCAGGTTATCCATCTATTGACAAGATCATTTATATAATTACTAAAGAATATGCTAAACGCCCCGATGAGATAAAAAAGATCCCCTCAACAAAATCAATGGAAAAGAAAGATGGGGTATGGTATATGAAAGATTCGCCTTACACCGGAAAATTTATTGACTATTATTTGAATGGAAAAATTCAGGGAGAAGGCACTTTAAAAGATGGAATAATTGATGGTATACGCACAATGTATTATCAAAACGGGAATAAAAAACTGATCAAAACTTATGTAAACGGCGTAGCTCAAGGCAATTCCGAAGTGTATTTTCAAAATGGGGATATTAAACAAAAAGGTAGCTTTAAGGATGGCAAAGATGATGGTATATGGATAGAATATTATTCGACCGGAAAAATTAAAAGGCAATGCAATTTTGTAAATCTTGTACCCGAAATGACAAAAGATGAAAAGAAATTTTTTGATCTGCAAAGTAAGGCACAAGAATTAATGCAGGCCGAAGATTATAAAGGCGCTATTAAAAAGTTAGACGAAGCGGAGAAATTAAACAGCAAATATGCCGACGTATATTTTTACCGGGGCACAGCCAAATTAGATAATCTTGATTTTGACAACGCGGTAACCGACTTTGATAAGGCTATAGAACTTGAACCTTTATATATGGAAGCAATAGCCAACAGAGCATTTGCCCGTATCAGAAAATATGAATTCAAAAACAGCCGTACTTTAAGCAGTAACAATGAAGTAACCGTATTGGCCGTCAAAGATAAAGTGGAGATTCCCGTTGATGAAAAAGTTAAGATTTGCAACGACCATAATAAAAGTGTAGAGCTTGGCGATAATAAGGACATGATACTTGATGCGCTAAAAAGTTATTGCAACTAAGTATAAAACATTATCCTCCTTTCTGAGACTAATTGAAGAATGTCCACGCTACACCAAACTTCAACTGTGCATCCTGCATAGGGTAACGGTTTACGGTGTAAAATCCTTTGCTGAACAGACCCTGGTTTGCGTATTCATAAGCCACAAAAATATTGGTACGGTATAGCGTAGCTTTTATAAATACGTTTGCTACCGGGTACGACGAGTAGGTGATACTCGGCCCGTTATAAAACTGCTCTATGCCAACCGCGTACGATGGCGCTACATAAGGTGTGTTATACCTTACATCGGTACCTATATTGGTGTTTAACACATTAAAAAGCAGCTTTGAGTAATACAGGCTGGTATACGTATAAGCCTCTGGGGTACGCATTATATCAGGGTTATCCGTTTTCTGGTATACCAGTATGTTATCAAAGTGCCACCTGCGCCATGCGAGGTTCTTGCTCAGCGTTACTTTAAGTAAATTAACCGGGCTTGATAATTGTGCCGGGTGCGCATCATTGCTATTATCAGTTGCTGTAAAATACAGGTAATCGGATATCAGGAAATATTCTGCCTTTAGCTCAAACTGTAGCGCATCGTTAGTGTAATCAAATGATAAACTATTCGTTTTTTGATTAGCGAAGCTATTATGGAAGATATAATGGTTAGATACCCAATCAGTATATATTAATGATGGGGTACGGCTTTGCGTATAGGCATCTAATATTATCCTCCCCGCATAATTACCACCGGCTATCATCAACTTGGCATCATATAAAAAATCACCAAAATCGCGCCCTTGTACAATCTGATTTACAGTGCCCTCAAACCCTGCCCTATCGCTCAGTTTATAAGTTATACGCCCTTTTACTGTCAGATCCTGAAAGGTAGTTTTATTTTGTACCGTAGCAACTTGCGTAACCTTAACACCCGTTTTATCAATGGTTGAATCGCTCACAAATTGTTGATAGCTATAAATATCCTGCGTTAGGCCCAAATCGATCTTTGCCTCATTTTTTACAGCTTTTTGAGCTTTGCTGCGCAGATAAAAGCTGTAGGAGAAATCATTTTGCAAATGCGTTTCCACCAGCGAATCGCGCGAGCGGTTATAACTGTAATAATAATCAGGGAAAACATGCGCGGTGTCCGCATCATTTTGCAGGAAATTGTACTTGCGCACATTGTAGTAAAAAGTATAAGCTACCTTTTGTGTAGGCAATATCTTTGATATATCCTTCCCTTTTTTCACGGTATCAATATGGCCAATATAATAACTTTGTTTCAGGTAAAATCCGTTGTCCTTCCAATTTTCCCAGGTATTTGGCAGCTTTACTGCTGTATTGGTTTTGTTAAATGCAAGGCTCGGAGGATCGGTAAAAACATTATCGTACTGTGATGCTAATGAACCCGTTTCAGGCGACTTTAAGTTATTGTATATCAAATTGCCCAGTAAGTTATAGCGCTTATCCTTTGATTCATACCAGGTAAATAAAGCCGCGTTAATATCGCTCACATTTTGCGCCAATATGCCGCTGTTACTATAATATCCCTTTGAGCCAATAAAGTTTAGGTTGAACCCAAAGTTCCAGTTAGGCTTAATATTTTGTGTGTGAATGGCCTTAAATATCTGCTCGGGCCGGCCTCCTGATACCAGCGACAATACCGTATACGGCACCCTGGCATTATAGTAATTGATATCCTCAGGATGCAATAAATAGGCATCCAGCGCATGCAAGCCAACATCAAAACCTATTGTTTTATCGGGCACAAACAACATATCCTTTTCCGACCGGCCTGTATTACCCAGGTTAATCTTAGGATCGCCCGGCTGATAAAGCGGACTATAATTCTCAAAATTCTTAATACCAGTATCAAGCGGAAAAGTTTGTGTGCTGTCTCTGAGTAATCGCTCGCTGGTTACCCGTATAAATTTCGAAGTAAAAATCACACTGTCGCGTTTGTTCTCTTCTTTTTTACGCAGCGTATCCAATTCCTGATCGGTAGTTAACGTCTGCGTGGTTTTGTGAGCTGTATCAGAAAAACTTGAACGCTGCTGCTGCCCCGGATAATTTGGCTGCGGATATTGGGCAAAAGCTGCCTGAGCCGATACACATATCAGCAATATTAAAAAGTATTTTAGCTTCTTATAAGGCATTAAAGACCGGCAATTAATTCTTTAAGTATCAATGTTAATTTGGGTTCTGCTTCCTGCGCTATCGCTATAATTTCGTCTATTGATACTGGCTGCAATTCTTCAGTGAAACCCTCATCGGTAAGTACAGATATGGCAAATACCGGTAATCCCATGTGGTTAGCTACAATAATTTCGGGCACGGTACTCATGCCAACGGCATCGCCACCAATTATCCGCAAGTACCTGTATTCTGCCTTGGTTTCCAAATTTGGGCCGGTTACAGCTACATAAACTCCTTTATGGCATGCAATATTGTTAGCTGCCGCGATATCCAAAGCTTTATTTATAAGTGTGCGTTCATAAGGCCTGCTCATATCCGGAAAACGCGGGCCGAGTTCCTCCTCGTTTCTTCCCACAAGCGGGTTTTGCGGCTGCAAATTAATATGATCATTGATCACCATCAGGTCGCCCTTTTTAAAATCAGGATTGAGCGAGCCGCTGGCGTTTGATACCAATAATGTTTTTATACCCAGCATTTTCATCACCCGCACCGGGAATGTGATCTGCTGCATATTGTACCCTTCATAATAATGCAAACGGCCCTGCATAGCTACTACCTTTTTACCAGCAAGCGTACCAAATATCAGTTTACCGGAGTGAAATTCTAATGTAGAGATAGGAAAATCAGGAATATTACCATACATCAGCTGCTTTTCAACCTCAATTTCTTTTACCAGATCGCCAAGGCCGGTACCTAAAATTATACCCACCTCGGGTTCAAAATCACCTATGCGGTGTTTAATATAATTGGTGGTATTTAGTATACTATCTAACATAATTAATTACAAGTTTATTAAACTGCTGCTGTGTGCCGTTAAGGAAATTTATACCTATAGGCATCACTAAAACAGGCAGTTGCTTTACAAGCGGCAACAGTTCATGTTCCACTAAACGCTGCGCATCTTTTTCTGTTGTGATGATCAATTTATTTTTTGATGTGCATGCCGAATATTCCCCGGCAAGTTTACTGATATTTTTTAAGCTAAAGCGATGATGATCCGGATAATTATGATGGATAATATGCGAAGTTGATTTTTCAATATGCCTGATCAACGGACCCGCATTGGCAATTCCCGTTAATAAAAATACTGTAATATCGGCCTTTATGACAATATCGGTTAGCTTTCCGTCCAAATCCTGTAACGGCTGATAGGTTATGGAAGTAAAAAACACCTGTTGATATTCAAATGGCTTTATCCGTTTTATAATAGTACTTTGTACATCTTCAGATAATCCCTCAGCGCATTTACTGATAATAATTACATCAGCTCTCTTTCGTCCGCTGAATGGCTCCCGCAAATTTCCCGCAGGCAGTAATAAATGTGGCTCGTTTACCCGGTTAAAATCGAATAATAAAATACTGAAACCCGGTTTAACCGCCCTATGCTGATATGCATCATCCAGTATGATGAGATCATGTTCACCCTGCAATTGTTTTATCCCCTTAACCCTTGCCTCACAAACCGCTACGGTAATATCCGGAAATTTCTGTGCGAACTGCGCTGGCTCATCGCCTATTTGCTGGGCGATGGTGAGGGGGGAATCGTGAGTGATGAGTGGCGAATCGTGATTTGTAAGTTGTGAGTTGTCAGTGGTTAGTGGTGATGCTTTTCTTCCTGACTCTTGATTCTCAACTCTTGAATCTTTAACAACGTATCCTTTGGTCATTCGCCCGTACCCCCTGCTTAACGTGGCCAGTTTATGATCACCCTTAAACAAACGGATCAGGTATTCTGTCATTGGGCTTTTACCTGCGCCGCCCACATCAAGGTTACCCACGGATATTACTGGCACCTTTGCCGAATAGCTTTTAAATATACCCGCATCATAACACCAGTTGCGGATAACCACAACCAGCCCATATAATAGCGAGAACGGGAACAAAAGCCAACGCAGGTATTTCATATATTGCCGTAAAGATATAACGATTTTAATTTTTTTACCCAAACTCATAGCGATGGGTTTGAAACCGTTGCTATTAATAAATTTATTTCCCCTTACCCTCTTGCCGGAGAGAGGGTCGACCAGCGAAGCGTAGTCGGGGTGAGTCGACGGAGTGCGTCGAAGTTCCGCGTTAGGGATGGCAAGGGTTTAGCCCGACGAAGGAGGGCCGGAGCGAAGCGAAGCCCTGAACAGCCCGGGCCGGAGGCAACGCCCTGATTTAAGTGATTAGAGAATGGTTGATTAGTGATTGGTTTTCTAACCCGCTTAAAAGCCCAAACCTGCCTGCCAGTTCATACGTCCACGCTTGAATGCTAAAATTGTAAGCGTCCACGCTTACATAATTACTCAAAACCCTATAACAAGTAAGCGTGGACGCTTGAACCTGCGAAATTGTCATTATGAACATTCTCACATCCCAGGCGGCCCCACCTCTCCCTCCAATTGTAAAAAAAATCACATGTAACGCAATCGCGACTAAATTTAATTTGACTTTAGGGTCAATAATTTTAGCTTTGCGCTACTAAATAGAAAAACTACAATGAGTGTTCTTGTAAATAAAGATTCTAAAGTTATTGTTCAGGGTTTTACCGGTACTGAAGGCTCCTACCACGCATCGCAAATGATAGCGTACGGAACACAGGTAGTTGGCGGTGTTACACCTGGTAAAGGCGGTCAGCAACATTTGGACAGGCCTGTATTTAATACAGTTGCCGACGCGGTTGCAAAAACCGGCGCCGATGTATCTATCATATTTGTACCACCGGCTTTTGCTGCTGATGCCATTATGGAAGCTGCTGAAGCGGGTATAAAGGTAATTGTATGTATCACCGAAGGTATCCCAACCAAGGATATGATCCAGGTAAAAGAATACCTTACCGACAAGGATTCACGCCTGATTGGGCCTAACTGCCCGGGTATTATTACTGCCGATGAAAGCAAGATTGGTATTATGCCAGGCTTCATCTTTAAAAAAGGTAACGTTGGTGTAGTTTCAAAATCAGGAACTTTAACCTATGAGGCCGTTGACCAGGTGGTTAAAGCCGGTTTAGGTATCACTACCGCTATAGGTATTGGTGGCGACCCCATTATTGGTACACCAACCAAGGAAGCGGTTGAACTATTAATGAACGACCCTGAAACGCATGGCATAATCATGATAGGCGAAATTGGCGGAGGCATGGAAGCTGAAGCTGCACGCTGGATACAGGCAAACGGTACTAAACCGGTTGTAGGTTTCATAGCAGGCCAAACAGCGCCTCCGGGTCGCCGTATGGGCCACGCGGGTGCAATTGTTGGTGGTGCCGATGATACAGCTGCCGCTAAAATGAAGATCATGCGCGAGTGTGGTATCCGCGTAGTTGAATCTCCTGCCGAAATTGGCGCTGCCATGGCAGAGGAATTAGCTAAGTTAGCGTAACCCCCTAATCCCCTGAAGGGGGAACTAGTAAACATATTTAAATCCTGGCCGAAATGGCCGGGATTTTTTGTTTTATAATTTATTGGTTATTAAAACTCGTGGGGTATATTTAGGAACACCAATTAAGCCTGATTATGAAAAACCTGTCTAACCTTATCTTACTGGGCCTTGTGCTTATTATTACGAGTTGCCATAACCAAAACCCCGGGCCTCCGGTTTATGATCCGGCTGATATTCAAAAAGACGTGCGGCATTTTATGAGTTACGTTGTAAGTGATGTACGCCTCTATCAAAATTTCATAGCTTATGATACGCTTGATAATCCTATGAATAAGTTATCCTTTTTAAAGGCACTTACCTCGGGCAATTACTTCCCGCTTAAACTACAATCCGGCGATGGTAAATTATATTATCAACTTTATAAATTCAATCCTTCAGCAGATGCTGATATGCGCACGATGATTACCGGCTATGCGCCAACTTACTATGACCATTATAAACGGGTAGGCAACAAATTTCCATCATTTGATTTTACCGATATTAATGGTACTCGTTACACAACACAATCAACAAAAGGCAAAATTGTAGTATTAAAATGCTGGTTCATTGGCTGCACCAATTGCGAATTGGAGATGCCTGAATTAAATGCGTTGGTACGCAAATACAAAAATCGGAAGGATGTAATATTTATAAGCCTGGCTCCTGATACAAAAATCCAGCTACAGGCCTTTTTAAAAAGAAAACGCTTTGATTACACCATTATACCGGGACAAAATACTTATATGGCAAACGTACTAAACGTAAATGCTTTTCCTACCCATTTCATCATCAACAAACAAGGCACTATTGTTAATGTGGTTGATACACCTACAGAAATTCAGTATTCATTAGACAACGATCTTTGATTTTTATAAGGAAATTTCATTGGTCAACCCATTGTAAACATCCTCCCAACAAACCATATCTCCCCCAAAATTGTCGTATATTTATGTAAAGTGAAACAGGTTAATTCACTCAATCACTAATTCAATAATTCAGTAAATAACATAATGGAATACAATAAATTAACACCCGACGAAGAGTGGGTAATACTGCACAAAGGCACTGAAAGGCCGTTCACCGGGTCTTTATTAAACAATAAGGCTGAGGGCGTATATGTGTGCAAACGCTGCGATACACCTTTATATGAATCAGCCACCAAATTTGAATCGCACTGCGGCTGGCCAAGCTTTGATGATGAGATCCCCGGAGCAGTAAAACGCGTATCAGATGCGGATGGTCGCCGCGTAGAGATCGTATGCGCCAACTGCGGTGCCCATCTCGGCCACGTATTTGAAGGCGAATACCTCACACCAAAAAACACCAGGCACTGCGTAAATTCAGTGAGCATGAAGTTTGTGCCGCTCGTAAAATAATTTCTCAAAAAAGAGATGCTACAACCAGCATCTCTTTTTTATTTCAAGGATTTTATTTCCTGACAGGTGCAAAGTATTGCATCTCTATACGATACCACTTTTTATGTTTATAACTTTCGCTTTTGTTAAAAACTATCATTACCACCAAAGGCATCATTGCCCTTATCTTTGAATTATAAGTTCTTTCAAGCGCTATAAGGGTTACCGGTTTTACCGCCGGCATTAAAAGGGAACCATGTTAAAATCATGGGCTGACGTGCAACTGTATGATTAGTTGCAAGTTGCGAGTTTTAAATTTTAAGGAGCGAATCCTGTCAACTTTAAACTTTCAACCTTCAACTTTTATCAAGCCAGACACCTGCCTGCATAGCTTGACGAAACTTTCACGAATAAGGTTTTGCCAAAAGATGAGTCTACCGTAGCTTCAATTAACGAACGCAGGCGGTTCACTGCCTTTTGTCGACACCCAAACAAAATAACAAAAAGGCAAATATGAATCAGGAAAACGAATTATTATTAAGAGAGAACAAAGACCGGTTTGTTATCCTACCTATTAAGTATCCCGCTATCTGGGAAATGTATAAAAAATGTGAAGCCAGCTTCTGGACCGCCGAAGAGATCGACCTTTCCGACGATATGAAACATTGGGAAACCATGAACGCCGGCGAAAAACATTTCATTTCGCACATACTTGCCTTTTTTGCTGCCAGCGATGGTATTGTAAATGAAAACCTGGCCATCAATTTCATGAGCGAGGTGCAATTGCCCGAGGCACGTTGCTTTTACGGCTTCCAGATCATGATGGAAAACATCCACTCGGAAACCTACGCCCTGCTGATTGACACTTATATTAAAGATCCTATAGAAAAAGATCGTTTGTTTCATGCCATTGATACCGTACCATGCGTAAATAAAAAAGCAGAGTGGGCATTGAGATGGATAAACAACGGCACATTTGCTGAACGCCTGATAGCCTTTGCAGCGGTTGAAGGCATCTTCTTCTCCGGTAGCTTCTGCTCTATTTTCTGGTTAAAGAAACGTGGCTTAATGCCGGGCTTAACCTTCAGCAATGAACTGATATCGCGTGATGAAGGTATGCACTGCGAATTTGCCTGTCTATTATACAGAATGCTGGAAAACAAGCTATCAAAAGAAGCAGCAACCAAAATTATTACCGATGCGGTTGAAATTGAAAAAGAATTTGTGACCGATGCATTACCGGTAAACCTTATCGGCATGAATGCCAAATTAATGAGCCAGTACATTGAGTTTGTTGCCGACAGGTGGTTAGGTGAATTAGGCTATGATAAAGTTTACGGAGCATCAAATCCGTTCGACTTTATGGAGATGATATCCCTGCAAGGCAAAACCAATTTCTTTGAAAAACGTGTAGGCGACTACCAGAAAAGCGGTGTGCTGAATGCAACGGCAGACAGCAAGAGCTTTTCACTGGATGACGACTTTTAGGAAAGTATAAGGCAGCTGATATCAGGTATCAAGATTTCGGATACTGCCACAAATAAAATAAATAATAATAAAAATTAACCGGTTAGCCAAGTCTTGCTACTTGATACTAACTACTAAATACCCAGAATATGTTTGTAATAAAGAGAGACGGAAAAAAAGAATCAGTAAAATTTGACAAGATAACCGCACGTATTGAAAAACTGTGTTATGGGTTTAACTTAGTCGACCCTATTGATGTTGCCAAAAAGGTTATCGAGGGTTTATTTGATGGGGTAACTACCTCTGAGCTGGATAACCTCGCTGCCGAAACTGCCGCCTCGTTAACTACCAAACACCCCGATTATGCGTTGCTGGCATCGCGTATAGCGGTATCAAACCTGCATAAAAATACGGTAAAGTCATTCTCAGAAACCATGCGTAAGCTGCATGAATATATCGATGGCAAAACCGGCAAAAATGCATCATTAATTGCTGATGATGTTTGGGAAGTGATAAAAGATAATGCTGAATTATTAGACAGCACCATTATATATGACCGCGACTTCGGTTTTGATTACTTCGGCTTTAAAACGCTTGAAAAATCGTACCTGCTAAAGATAGATGGTAAAATAGCTGAACGCCCGCAGCACTTATTTATGCGTGTATCAGTTGGTATCCATAAAGCCGACATCGGCAGCGTTATAAAAACTTATAACCTGATGAGCGAGCGTTGGTTTACACATGCTACGCCTACCCTGTTTAACGCAGGTACACCAAAACCACAAATGTCGTCATGCTTCCTGTTAACTATGCAGGATGACAGCATCGATGGTATATATGACACCCTTAAACAAACTGCTAAGATCTCTCAAAGCGCTGGCGGTATAGGTTTAAGCATCCACAATGTACGTGCTACAGGTTCATACATCAGCGGTACAAACGGCACCAGCAATGGTATTATCCCCATGCTGAAAGTATTTAATGATACCGCCCGTTATGTTGATCAGGGTGGTGGTAAACGTAAAGGCGCTTTCGCTATTTATTTAGAGCCTTGGCATGCTGATGTATTCGACTTTTTAGACCTGCGTAAAAACCACGGCAAAGAAGAAATGCGTGCCCGCGATCTATTCTATGCCCTTTGGGTATCAGATCTGTTCATGCGCCGCGTTGAGGCCAACGAAGAATGGAGCCTGTTCTGCCCGCACGAAGCACCGGGTTTAGCCGATTGCTGGGGTAAAGAATTTGAAGACTTATACGAACGCTACGAAAAAGAAGGCCGCGCCCGCAGAACTGTAAAAGCACAGGAACTTTGGTTTGCTATATTGGACGCACAGGTTGAAACCGGCACACCATACTTACTGTATAAAGATGCTGCTAACGGAAAATCGAACCAGCAAAACTTAGGTACTATCAAGAGCTCGAACCTTTGTACCGAAATAATGGAGTACACCTCTAAAGACGAAGTTGCGGTTTGTAACCTGGCTTCATTAGCGCTACCACGCTATATCCAGAACGGTGTATTTGATCACGATAAATTATACGAAGTAACTTACCAGGTAGCTATCAACCTGAATACGGTTATCGACAATAACTACTATCCTATTGAGGAAGCACGTTACTCAAACCTACGCCATCGCCCTATTGGTTTAGGCGTACAAGGTTTGGCTGATACGTTTATCCTGTTACGTTTACCATTTGAAAGCGACGAAGCTAAACAACTGAACAAAGAGATCTTCGAAACCATCTATTTCGCGGCCATGACGGCTTCAAAAGATCTGGCTATAAAAGACGGACCTTACGAAACATTCAAAGGATCTCCGCTGTCAAAAGGCAAGTTCCAGTTTGATCTGTGGAACGTTACGCCTGAAAGCGGCCGCTGGGATTGGGAAAACCTGCGTTTAGATGTAATGAACCATGGCGTGCGTAACTCTTTATTAGTTGCACCAATGCCAACTGCTTCAACCTCACAAATATTAGGTAACAATGAGTGCTTTGAACCATTCACCTCAAACATTTACACCCGTCGTGTATTAAGTGGTGAGTTTATCGTTGTAAACAAATACCTGCTGCGCGATTTGGTAAACCTTGGTTTATGGAACACTGCCATGAAAGACAGGATCATCACCGCTAACGGTTCAATACAAGAAATTGAAGAAATCCCAACTGAACTAAAAGAGCTTTACAAAACCGTTTGGGAAATAAAGATGCGCAGCATTATTGATATGGCTGCTGATAGAGGTGCTTATGTTTGCCAGTCGCAATCATTAAACCTGTTCATCAATGCGCCAAACGCGTCGAAACTGACTTCAATGCATTTCTACGCATGGAAGAAAGGCTTAAAAACCGGTATGTATTACCTGCGTACACAAGCTGCATCACAAGCGGTTAAGTTTACCGTAGAGAACCAGGGCGGCAAAAACATGGACGCTGTAATACCAGAAACAGTAGCAGAGCTAACCAATGATGTACCTGAAGGCCCATCATGCTCAATGGAAGAAGGCTGCGTAACCTGCTCGGCATAACCCTCCTATTGTAGAGACACAATACTTTGTGTCTCTATTGAAATCATATTTGTAACTTGTAGAGGCGCAACATTTTGCGTCTCTTTTTTTATCCGCAATTTGTAAGATTATAAGATTTACGGAATGGTGTTAAGATTATCCTGTAAATTTACAAAATCCCATAAATCCTGGTTCTGATGCTTCCAAAACACGAAACCGTACACTGCGAACGCTGTAAAGCGCCCTTTGAATGTAAAGCCAATTCATTCACCAAATGCCAGTGCAGTACGGTACAGCTTACGCTGAATGAAACCCAATATGTAAGTGAGAATTATGATGGTTGTTTATGCGCAGATTGCCTGTTGGAGTTGCAAAAAGAATATATAGCTATATTATTTAATTCTTAAAAAAGATTCTATACAACAGCCTTTATTAGTAGTTTAACGTATGAAAACTTATTGCAAAAGTCTTTTATATACGATACTCCTTCTGCTACTTTTCTTAAAAACACAGGCCCAGGACGCCATTAAATATTCCGAACGACCTAATGGCCACAACTCGCCTTATCGCATCCCGATAAATGAAATTTTAGCCTCACCTGATGAATATGAATTAACGCATATTCAAGTAGTTGGCTACTTAATTTCAGATAAGAAAGTAGATGCAATTTATGTCAATACTGTTGACTTTAAAAATCATCAGTATAAAAGAGGATTATGGATTCATCTAAATCAACTCAAATTTCCGCAAAGTTCATCCCTTAGTAAACATTATGTGATCATCGATGCAATATTCGATGCAAATGATCATGGGCATAATAATTTGTGGGGTGGAGCATTAAAAAGCATCACCTCATTAAAACTATATCATAAGAAATAGTGTCCGGTCCTCTCAATCTACCACCTTCACCGGCTGCTTATTTTCATCTATCGCCACAAAGGTAAATGACCCGGTAATGGCCTTTTGCCTGTCGAACGAATACATCTCCTCCACATATATCTCCACCAATACCTTTAAGCTGGTATTACCGATATGCAATATCTTACCAACCAGTTCTATTATAGTTCCTGACGGGATGGGCATGTTAAAATCTATCTTATCTGATGATACTGTCACCATTGTTTTACGGGTGAAGCGGGTAGCGGTTATAAATGCCACCTCATCCATTAAAGCCATGGCTGTACCGCCAAAAAGGGTATCGTAGTGATTGGTTGTATTTGGGAAAACTGCTTTAAAAATGCGCGTTTCAGCAAGTAATATTCTTTGTTCTAAATCCATATTTGTAAAGATAAAAGCCGCACAGTAATAAAAATAAATTAAAAACTGCCTTAACCCTCTTTCCCGTTTACGGGAGAGAGGGTCGACCAGCGAAGCGTAGTCGGGGTGAGTTAACTCGTCACAATGCATTAGCGTTAATGTCCGCTCGTATATTTGACTCACCCCGACTACGCTTCGCTGGTCGACCCTCTCTGCGACAAGTCGTAAAGAGGGTGAAGAATACATTTTATATTAAATAATACAACTGCGCGGCTTGATCATTTAATTAACCACCTGCTTGCTGAATACTTCCCGGGCTGCTTTTGCTGCCTTTACCATGTTTTCAAGCGCGATTTGCGTTTCGGGCCATTTGCGGGTTTTTAAGCCACAATCCGGGTTCACCCAAAGGTTTTCAACCGGTAAAATAGCGGCTGCTTTTTCAAGCAGACTAACCATTTCCGCAACTGTAGGCACACGGGGCGAATGGATATCATATACACCCGGACCAATCTCCGCAGGATATTTAAAATCCGAGAACGCTTCCAACAGCTCCATTTGTGAGCGCGATGTTTCAATGGTGATCACATCCGCGTCCATGTGGGCAATGTGCTTAATAATATCATTAAACTCGCTATAACACATATGCGTATGGATCTGCGTTTCATCCTTCACCCCGCTTGCCGAAATACGGAATGCTTTTACCGCCCAATCCAAATATCTTGCCCAATCCGCTTTGCGTAGAGGCAAACCTTCGCGTATTGCAGGCTCATCAATCTGTATCACTTTAATACCTGCCTGTTCTAAGGCAACAACCTCGTCGCGTATAGCCAATGCAATCTGGTAAGTAGTTTCTGATCTTGGCTGATCATCCCTCACGAACGACCATTGCAGAATAGTAACCGGACCGGTAAGCATCCCCTTCATCAATTTTTCGGTATTTGCTTGCGCGAAGCTGCTCCAGCGCACGGTCATATCCGCAGGCCTGCTTACATCGCCATAAATAACAGGAGGCTTAACACAGCGGCTGCCATAGCTTTGTACCCAGCCGTTTTTGGTGAATAAAAAGCCATCCAGCAATTCGCCGAAGTACTCCACCATGTCGTTACGCTCAAATTCGCCATGAACTAAAACATCCAAACCAATTTCTTCCTGCCAGCGGATGGCTGCGATGGTTGCTTTTTCTATCTCAGCATCATATTGCTCAGTTGTAAGCTCACCTTTTTTCAACCTTGATCTTAACTGACGGATATCATCAGTCTGCGGGAATGAACCAATAGTAGTGGTGGGGAATAACGGCAGTTTAAAGTTATCATGCTGTATTTTTTGCCTTGCGATAAATTCACTGGAGCGATTAGCATCAGCATCGGTAATAGCGTCTACCCTCTTTTTGATATCCTGTTTGTGGATCAGTTTAGAAAGGTTACGGCTCGATATCGCTTTCAGATTGTTGTGCAACAATTCATTATCATCCCGCAAGATCTTATCCAGTTCATTTACCTCGTTTAGCTTTTGTTTGGCAAAGGCCATCCAGTTTTTTATTTCCGGGTTGATGGTTGTTTCCAGGTCGAGGTCAAACGGAGTATGTAGTAAAGAACAACTTGGCGCTATCATCACACGATCCTTACCGATAACGGCTATAGCTTTTTTAATGTGGCTTAATGACCGGATGTAATCATTCTTCCAAATGTTACGGCCATCAACCACACCAAGCGACAAGATCAATTGTTCAGGTGCCTGGGTAAGTATTTCATTTAATTGTTCCGGAGCTCTTACCAAATCAATATGCAAGGCATTTACCGGTAGGTTAACTGTTAAAGAGATGTCGTTAAGGCTGTCAAAATAGGTAGTAAGCAGGGTCTTAATTTCAGGGCATTGTTTATTAATCTCTTTATAAGCATAGCTGAAGGCATCCTTTTCCTTTTGTGTCAGGTCCATCACCAAAAATGGCTCATCCAGCTGTACCCATGTGGCACCTTGCGCCTTTAACCTGGTTAATATCTCCACATAAACTGGCACTATTTTTTTTATCAGGTCGATCTTATCAAAACCTGCTTCTTTTTCCTTACCTAATAAAAGATAGGATACCGGGCCAATTAATACCGGTTTAGGTGTGCTGCCTGTAATTTGTTTCGCCAGATTAAATTCCTCGAATACTTTGTCAGAGAATAGCCTGAACTGCTGATCGGTAGTAAATTCAGGTACGATGTAATGGTAGTTGGTATCAAACCATTTGGTCATCTCCATAGCGGTGATGTCAAGCCCGTCTTTTTGATAGCCCCTTGCCATGGCAAAATACAGGTCGATCTCCGAGTTCTGGCTGTTCTTAGCTAATACATCCGTGTAACGCTGTGGGATAACGCCCAGCATTAAGGATGTATCCAGCACCTGATCATAAAAACTAAAATCATTACAAGGGATCAGGTCGATACCCGCCTCCTGCTGCAATTTCCAGTTTTCTTCACGGATCTTGCGGGCGGCGGCAAACAGCTCCTGCCTGCCTGTTTTACCTTGCCAGTATTGCTCACTGGCTTTTTTGAGTTCACGATGGGCCCCTACGCGAGGGTACCCGAGATTGTTTTTGAGCATACGCATAAAACTTTTTTGGTTAAACATTAATTTGAATTAATGCTCCTTACGGTTTTCGGTATGCTTTCGGGAAATGGTAATTAAAGTCACAGGGATACACGGACACAAATGCCTGCAATTATCCTTTATGCTCTGACTACTGCTTCAAAACGCGAAAGCATTGTCTTAAACAGAGGGCAAGTATCCTGGCTTGTAACGTTGTTGCCGTCCTTCTCATCCTGCTTGGGAGCATCAGACAATGGACCTTGGTAAAGGCAACACCTTTTTTGTTACTTACAGTTGCGCGACAGCCCGTGATTTTCACACGGTTCCTTTTTCATCCCAGATCAAGATAGACCCGGAAACCTCACTGTTGAAAATAAAGTAAAGAACTTGGCATCAAATATAGGCTTTAAACTTATAGGGTGTATAATTTTTAAAAATAGCCAGGCAAAATCAGTTGATGAAAACATTAAAAGTGCCGTATTAATTTATATTTGTACAGCAGACAGTTCTGCACCAATTATCATTTAACCTATCCAGCTAACAAATGAAATACTGTATATTACTGCTCGCTTGTTTTACCATGACCATTGCAAAAGCTCAAATACCCACCCCTATTCATTTATGGCCGCAAAACAGGCTGATCGATACCGCAAACGGGCATAAGCTTATTGAACATGATGTAACCAAGCCCACCGATAATAAGCAGGGCGGCAAATATGTTATCCGCCTGGCTGATATCAGCGACCCGACAATTACAGTTTATACACCTAAAAACCCTAATGGCACCGCGGTAGTGGTATGCCCGGGTGGTGGTTATGCCATATTAGCTATGGACCTGGAAGGGACAGAGATCTGCTCCTGGCTAAATTCCATAGGCGTTACCGCTGTATTGTTAAAATATCGCGTTCCGGCACCCGGTGGTAAGTTAAGGTATGAATTACCTTTGCAGGATGCGCAACGGGCATTAGGATTGGTTAGGTACAATGCCGCGAAATGGAATATCAAACCGGACCATATCGGGATATTAGGCTTTTCAGCCGGAGGGCATCTTACCGCTGCTTTAAGTAACAACAATACTCAAAGAACATACCCTCAGGTTGATGCTGCCGATACCACAAGCTGCAAACCCAATTTCGCGGTGCTGATCTATCCGGCCTATTTAAAAGGTAATGCCGACCCAACCAAACTCGCACCCGAAGTACAGGTGACCAGCAATACCCCGCCAACATTTATTGTGCAAACCGAGGATGATCCTATTGATGTGCAGAACGCCTTAAGCTATTACTCCGAGCTTAAAAATTTTAAAGTACCGACAGAAATACATCTATACGCCAAAGGCGGCCATGGCTATGGTATGCGAACTGTGGAGGGCGATTTAGCAGGCTATCCTAAATTATTACAGAACTGGTTGCTCAATACTAAGTTTTAAAATGAGTGCTTAAATAATCGCCCGATAGTGTACACAACTATTTGCTCTATGAATCAAACAATTACACAAACTTAACGCTATATTTATTGTTAAGATTTATATATGCCTGCCTGGTTAAAAATATCACTAAAAATTATTGGAGCTTTATTGCTGCTGATCATCCTGATATTAGTAGGATTATCTATATATGTTTCCAGTCATAAGGAAAAGGTGCTTAGCAAGCTTACCCACAAGCTAAATGAAAACCTGAATGGTAAAATAAACGTTGGCAGTATTGAAACCTCTTTCTTTACCAGTTTCCCTGATTTTGCACTCACTTTAAAAAACGTATCATTAAAAGATAAACAATGGGCGCAGCACCACCACACGTTGCTTGATGCCAAAAGCTTTGATGTAGTAGTTAATACAGCCGCTTTATTAAAGGGAACCATTAGTGTTGAACATATTGATATTAACGGAGCCAACGTTGATCTTTATACAGATAGTACCGGGTATAGCAACACATCCATATTCAAAAAAAATACCTCTAAAAAAGACAAAAAGAGCGGAGGAAATTCATCTGCCGAGATCGGTAAGTTCAGCCTTAAAAATGTGAATTTTACTATCGACGACCAGAAGGCAAAAAAACTTTTCAGCTTTGCCGTAAGCGAGTTGAGAGCCAAAATGAATTTTCCTGATAGTGGGTGGACCGCAAACCTTCACCTCAATATATTGGCAAAAAGCATGGCCTTTAGCACAACCCACGGCAGTTTTATAAAAGGCAAAGTACTCGAAGGCGACCTGGCAGCGGGCTACAATCAAAAAACAGGGGATATCAACGTAACCTCCAGCAACTTCACCATTGGTGGCGATGACTTTGGCATAATTGCACGTTTCGCATTAAGTAAAAAACCGTCAAGCTTCTTTTTTCACATCACAGCGCCAAAACTGTTATGGTCGCATGCCTCGCAGTTGGTTACGCCAAATATTTCGCTCAAGCTGAATATGTTCAATATGGATAGCCCTATTGGTGTTGATGCCAAAATTGGCGGCAGTTTTAGTGGCGGTGGCGACCCATATCTGTACATAACTGCCGATGTAAACCATAACAAGCTTAGTATACCGGGTAGTGTTATTGACGATTGCAGCTTTAAGGGTATTTTCAACAATACCTATGCTAAAGGCAAGGAAAACGGCGACGAAAATTCTATTATCCGCGTGGCCCACTTAACCGGAACTTATAATCACGTACCATTTACTATAGATACCGGCAGTATCATCAACCTGATTAAGCCTATAGCTGTAGGTAATTTCAGGGCAAATTTCCCTGCTGCCGACCTTAACTACTTACTGTCTGGCGTAACAAAATTCAATACCGGCACGGCAAATATGGCTTTGCGCTTTAATGCCGATATTGTTAATTACCGTATAAACAAACCCATATTTGCAGGTAATATCAATTTAAAAAATTCCGATATTGTATACATTCCTCGTAACCTTACATTCAGAAACACCTCGCTCTCGCTCGATTTTACTAACAATAACCTGATATTAAATAATATCCGCCTGCAGAGCGGTAAAAGTATTGTATTGATGCAGGGGCGGATAGACAACTTCCTGAACCTGTATTATAATTCGCCCGAGAAGATATTGGTAAATTGGCAGATCAGCAGTCCGCAGCTTTATTTAGGTGAGTTTTTAGGCTATCTGAACAGTAAGCATTCGGACCCTATAGTTCCGGTAAAAACCCAACGAACCAACCCGGCCAACAGCGGCAATGTGGTTAAACAGTTAAGCGTGGTTTTAAATAAGGCTAAAGCTACCATGCACATCAGGGCCGCGAATGTGCATTACTTTAAATTTTTGGCAACCGATGCTACTGCCGATCTGCAGCTTTCAAAAGACGGTCTTCAGTTAAACAATGTGAGCCTTAAACACGCTGGCGGCTCGTTAAAAATAAACGCGGCCTTAATTCAGGGCAACACGCAGAACCGCTTTACAGTAAATACCGTCATTTCAAAGGTTGATGTAAGCGAGTTCTTCTACGCTTTTGATAATTTCGGATTAAACGATCTTACCGGCAAAAACCTGAAGGGCTTTTTATCAGCCCGGGCAAATATCAGCGGCCAGGTAACCAATGCGGGCACACTTGTGCCGGGCTCTGTTGATGGTACTATGGACATCAACCTGCAGAATGGCTCGTTAATAAACTATCAGCCGTTGATAAGTATAGGCAAATTTGCTTTCCCGTTTCGCAACCTGCACAATATATCTATACCAGTACTTGACGCGCACTTCGAGATCCACAACCGTATGGTAACAATACACCCTTTCCAAATCACTTCAAGCCTGATCAATGCTGATGTTGCAGGTGTTTACGGCCTTACCAACGGAACAGATATTACCATTGATGTACCGTTAAGAAACCCAGGCAAGGATTCAACCATTACCGATGCTGCCGAGCGCGCCAAAAAACGGAATAAAGGCATAGTGATACACCTGCGCGCCCAGGATGACGGCACAGGTAAAGTAAAAATAGGCCGCAATAAGGATAAAAAATTATTGTAAAGATTAATAACAAATCAAGTAACATATAAAAGAAATGCCCGGCATAATTGCCGGGCATTTCTTTTTAGTTCAGTACGTGCTGAAATTAATCCGCAGCCTCTACATCAACCACCTCATATACATTCTGCCCGTTTTGTTGTATTGGCTGGTAATAGGTATCGCCAACCTGTACATAGGTTACATCGCCCATTTTAACTTCTTTACCACCAGCGGGCATATTAGTAATTATGGTTCCGGCTATAGGTGGTACTACTTTATAGCCGTTCGATTCTTGTTCATAATAAGTACCACCGTAATAATAGTTATTAACTGTTGTGCCACCCGAACTACTGACTGTCACAGTTTGATACCCTTGCGGTAGTGTTGTAATTACAGCCCCAACCGGCGCTTGTACAACAGTATATCCCCCGTTTGATGGTGCATAATAAACACCCTGATCATAATGATAATGATGATTTTCAACACTTACTATTATCGCGGTTGTAGCAACTGTGGCTATAAAAAAGCCCCATGGATGATATGACGGTCCCCAATAAAACGGGCGATATGGATGGTAAAAATATGGATGATAGCTATAATACCTTCGCCCGCCATAAATACGCGGAGGCCTGGTATATGGGCGGTATACATTTCGCCTTACCGCTACTACTCTATGGCCACCATTATTGCCTGGTCTATGTACACTACCCCCAGGCCTGTGCCCGGCTGAATGACCCGGTGATGGCCGATGCGGAGTGGGTCTTGAATGGCCTGGTGACGGCCTGCTTGGCGATGGCCGGTGAGGACTTGGTGAATGACCCGGTGAAGGTCTGCTTGGTGATGGCCGCTGCGGGCCTGGTGAATGCCCCGGCGATGGACGGCTTGGCGATGGTCTTTGAGCACCACCAGAATGACCGGTTGATGGCCGTTGCGGGCTTGGCCTTGAATGTCCGCTGCCGTTATTACCCCCTCTTTTCTGAGCGAGAACGCTTGTAGTTGTACCCAATACAAATAATAGCATTAACGCCAGTATTCTTGTATGCTGGTATTTTTGATAATAACTGTTCATAAGTTATGACGTGTTTATTTTATAAATGGACCTTATTAATTTAGGGTATGAAGTACTATAATGAGACAGTACATACCGTAAATATAAATGATTATTCTTTAAAAAGGGTAAAAGCTACTGCTTAATAACGAGGTGATATGGATATGTTACATTCCTGGAATACGCCGCGTATGTATTTAATTCCCTGTTCAAGATTTAGGATATATTAAAGCCGATTATATAATAACGTTTTGGTGGATAAAATTTCTTATTAGTTACAAACCGGGTCATTACGCCGTTTAATGAGTTCCACTTTTCAATATGCAACATGGTAGTTCCTCTGAAAAAATTTTACTGCACGTTATGCTGTAAATTTGTATCAATATACAAATAGCTATAAATCATTATTGGCTATTCCTTATTACAGTCGCAATTAGGATATAGAGCTAATGTGTACATCAATATTTCATATAGAGAAATTGATTCTGATCTGAATACTTGCAACCCCACACAGTAATATAATACGATATGAAAAATACACTCTTTACAATAATAGCGGTTTTGGCATTAGTAAATTATTCTAAGGGCCAGGATCTTACCCAAACACTTGCCCCAAAAAAAGAAATAGCCTCAACTAATCCCGCTTTAAAAGATACCGCGGTAACCACGCAGATGAATGACAACACGGGCCAGGCAGCAACAGCAAAACCATCCAATAAACCACCGCGCGATGTGCCCTGGTTTGTGGAAAAATTTAAACTCTCAGCGGGATTCTTTTTGGCGCTCGCCAATACTGATGTTTCGGTAAGTAATAAAGACGGAAGTATAGGTACTGATATTAATTTCCAACATGACCTTGGTTTCAATAAGTCGACAGGTTCATTTTTAGGCGATTTCCAATGGCGTTCGTCCAGCCGTTCCAGGTTCGATCTTAGCTATTATGTGGTTGATCAAAGTGCAAGTTATACATTACAAAAAGATATTATTTTCGGCGGGAATACCTACAATATAAATAATACAGTTAGTTCCTTCTTTAATACCAGTATCTACCGCTTCTCTTATGGGTATGCTATTTTAAGTCAGCCAAATTTTGAGGCGGGCCTGCTGATTGGCGCGCATATTATCAGGTTTAATGTAGGACTGGGCTATAGCGGAAAAAGTGTCAACCTACAAGCAAATAAGGATTTAGGGTTTACCGCTCCCCTGCCTGATGTTGGTATTTGGGGAGGTTATGCAATCGACCAAAACTGGGCGCTTAACGGCGAGTTTGACTACCTGGCATTAACTATTGATAATATCTCGGGCAAAATTTTAGGTTATAACGTTTCTGCTACTTATCGGGCGGTAAAAAACCTAACCTTTTCATTAGGCTATACCGGTTTTAACTTTAAGGTTGATGCTACCCGCAAAAATTTGGTGGGTGATTTAAAATGGGGTTATAACGGCCCTACGCTCACGGCTGCTTTCGCCTTCGGCAAAGGAAACTGGAAATAGCGTCTTAATCAAACCATCACTCACTCTAAAACACAAAGCCCCGCATTTAGCAGGACTTTGTGTTTTATAATTAAATACTATTCTTATTTCACCTTACCCGCACTATTCTCCAGCACTACATTTGAAAGTACAGCCGTACTTAATGTAGCCGGCAAATGCGAGCAAAAACCTATCCCCACGTAAAAAGGCCCGTCGATATGCAGATGAACGGGCGTTCCGTACTGGTGCATGGGTTCTCCGCTAAGGCTTACAAATAGGGCAAACTCATCGCCATGCTTTTCAATACCGATACGTTTAGCATGAATGATCTTGTCGCTGCCTGTAAGCGCTTTAAGATCCACCTTCATTTCCTTTAACTCCTGCCCTATCTCAGGTCGCCATGCCAGGTGCAACAGGCCTGCGCCATGCAACGCTACCATAGCCTCTTTTGAGTCATCATTCAAGCTTTGGCGAATCACCAAAATTGCTTTACGATCGCCATAGCCCGCAGTATCCGGGAAATTGATATCCGCTGCCAGCGATACATCTCCCTCCATCTTCTTCCATAAATAACGGAACTCATCGCGCGTGTACCATACGTTATATCCTGCTGAGTTAATAGTATACTGCTTGGTAGCAGCATCATAACTGGATGATCCGGGTACTAATGCTGCGCCAACATCTGTCTGCCCTTCAAATACGCCTATATGTTTATTGCTGGTACGGGGAGCACGGTGAAAATCAGTCGGCGGTGGAACCTGCTGATGTGTTGCCGATCCGGGTAAAGCCCAATCAGGAACATCTATTTTTGCAGGTGTATTTTGTGCCGAAGTTATTTGAGTTGTTAAACATAATAACATCCCCGGCAGTAAAACCATGCCTATTTTTCTCAAATAGCGATAGAGTTTGCGTGGCTCGTTAATAGTTACATTGGATAGTAAGCTCATATTATGGTTTGATTAATCGGTTATTAAAACTGGTGCTTAAATGTATAGTTTTTAACTTGCAGAATAAACTATATCGCTCACAACCAATGTAAAAAATCTATTGCATCACTGGCAATACCATCTTATCAATAGCAATTAACTATTATGCCTTAATTCCTATCCTTCATTATTCCTGATTCTTTTTTATCAGGCTGTCATAAAAATGCCATAAATATAAACCAAAATTTAAAACACATGTTTTAATCAAACGATTGATTAATTTTGACCATTATTTATTACTTACAACAATTAATAAAATGGCCGAAACAGGATTAAAAAAATGGATCATCACCATTACAGTAATTACAGCATCATTACTCGAACTTATTGATACTACTATTGTAAACGTCTCCCTCCCCCAAATACAGGGTAACTTAGGCGCAACTTTAACCGATGCCGCCTGGGTGGTTACCGGTTACAGCGTAGCCAACGTAATTATTTTACCCATGACCGGCTGGCTGGGTAGCTTTTTCGGGCGGAAGCAATATTTTTTAACATCAATTATTGTATTTACCATCGCATCGTTTTTGTGTGGTAATGCGCATAGCCTTACCGAGCTGGTTGGCTTCCGTGTATTACAAGGAATTGCGGGCGGAGGGTTAATATCAACAGCGCAATCCATCTTATTAGATACCTGGCCGCCCGAACAGGTTGGTACAGCTACAGCGTTATTTGGTCTCGGCGCTATTGTGGGCCCAACTATTGGCCCTACCATTGGTGGTTATATTACCGACCACGCCGCCTGGCGCTGGATATTTTATGTCAACATCCCGGTTGGTTGTATAGCTGCTACCTGCGCCTATCTTTTTGTAAAGCAAACCCCTATCACTGGCAAAGGCAAGCCTATTGATTGGTGGGGAATTGCCCTGCTGGCCATATCTGTAGGAAGCCTGCAAACTATACTGGAAAAAGGTGAAGATGATGATTGGTTTTCGGCCACATATATAGTAGTGCTAACAGTTACAGCGGTAATAGGCCTGATATTATTTATATGGAGAGAACTAAGCACTGAATTCCCGATAGTAAATTTCAAAATCATGCGGCACCGCAGTTTTTCGGCGGGGATGGTAACTTCATTTGTTTTAGGTGTGGGTTTGTACGGCTCTACCTTTGTGTTCCCTGTATTTTGCCAGAGCTTATTGGGATTTTCGGCACAGCAAACTGGCGAGATATTGTTTCCCGGCGGTATGTTTACCGTAGTGTTAATGCCATTTGTTGGTATTATGCTCAATAAAGGCGTGCCTGCACAATTAATGGCTGCTGTTGGTATGATCCTGTTCTATATATTTTCAACAATGCTGAGCCATTCTGACCTGGCTACCGGCACCAGTGATTTCTTTTGGCCTTTGGCGATAAGGGGTATGGCATTAGCATTGCTTTTTGTACCGTTAACCACATTAGCTATCGGTGGCTTAAAGGGGCATGAGATAGGCCAGGGTGCCGGTTTAAACAATATGATGCGCCAGTTGGGCGGTTCATTCGGGATAGCAGGTTTAACCACCCTCATCCACGTGCGCCAGGCCATGCATCGCAATAATCTTTTAGATAATATCAATCCTTATAATTCTTATTATACTGATAGGTTCAATGATTATATTCATGCCTTTGTAGCTAAAGGACAAACTATTTCAGATGCTACACGATCTGCCTATGCAGCCATAGACGCCGCTGTTAACAGGCAAAGTTTACTGCTTACTTATAATGATGCTTACTGGATAGTTGGTGTAGTTATTCTTTGTGCCATACCTGTACTATTTTTAGCGCCATTTAAAAAAGGACAAAAAGCAGTAGCCGACTCACATTAATACCAAATTTATATAGCTGATATGTGCTGTTCATTAATTAAATTTGAGAAGATTATTGATTATGACAACAGCTGAAATATCAACCGAGGAAAAAATTATAGACGCGGCCAGGATGATCTTTACCAAAAAAGGATTCCTGGCTACTACAGTCAGGGACATTGCTGCCGAGGCTGATATTAATGTGGCATCGGTTAACTATTATTTCAGAAGTAAAGAAAAACTGTTCGCCATAATTATGGATGAAGTGATCAAAAAGCTATTTGATAAAATAGAACCGGTGTTAAACGATGAAAGCACTTCGCTTTCAACCAAAATAGAGATCTGCGTTGGTTATTATATCGACCAGATATTGGAAAACCCGGATTTTCCTTTTTTTATGGTGAACGAGGTAATGGCAGGCACAACTAAACTGCCTATGATAGCCAATATGAGGTCGCTCATTAATTCCTATTTTGCCAAGCAACTTAGAGCTTTGCAAACCAATGGCAATATCAAGTTTCAGCCTGTTCATCTGATATGGAATATCTCGGGGATGATCATGTTCCCATTCCTGGCCAGGCCGCAGGGGTTTGAAGCCGGATATTTTAATGCTACTGAATTTCAGGACCTGATGCAGGAACGCAAAAAGCTTATCCCGGTTTGGGTGAAGGGGATGATGAATATTTTATAATCAGACTATCATGGGAAGGCGTTAGCAACACCGTCTTATTGATATATTAAATATTTTGAGCAAACGGGTGCTTTAGAAATATTAATAATAAGGGAATAAGCAAAAATGGTATTTCAATAAACGCCGGTTTAAGTTCGCCTGCCCTAAAAAACAAAATCATCAGCAGCAAAATTACAGCAGCATTTATTAAGTTACCTATTACAAATGTTTGCGGTGCCAATATCAACAAGGCGCTTAATATGCTTAATACCGAAATAGCTTTTGATATGCCCGGACTCAAATTTATCTTGGCGAACAGGGCTGCTTCGGGGCCGGTGTCACCCGGTTTCATGGTTAAGCCTTGCCAACCGTGCTTAATCCCCATAAATGCTGTAAAAAGAATAAGCGCCCCGCTAATTAATTTAATGATCATAATACCCTTATTTTAATATACAAAGCTATACGCTTATAAGCACAGGTGTTTGCAAACATCAATCCATTGTTTATCAAATTCAAATAAGTTGCGTCCTCACCTCAACAGGAGTTAAGGATGTTTGCTTTTTAAAGAAACTTGAAAAATGCGATAATTGCTCAAAGCCCAAACTATAAGCAATTTCAGAAATATTCATGTCAGTTTGCCGCAGCAATATTTTAGCTTCCTGTATTAAACGACTGCTTATATGCTCTGTTGTTGTTTTGCCTGTACTTTCCTTTAAAACCTTATTTAAGTGGTTGCTATGAACAGCCAGCCTGTCGGCATAATCCTTAGCGGTACGCAGACTTACCCTTTGTTGTGCCGATGCTATTGGAAATTGCCTTTCCAGCAATTCAATAAACAGTGAAGAAACACGTGCAGATGCATTATGGGTATTATTATAGGTAGTTAAAGGTTCCAGCTTTTGCCCGTAATGGATCATTTCCATCACAAAGTTGCGGATCAGGTCGTATTTATAGAGGTAATTGGATGCGATCTCTTCCTGCATTTTTTTGAATAACAGTTTTATTTCCTCTGCCTGCTGATCTGAGATCTGGAAAACCGGATAACCGCCTGGTCGAAATATGGGTAATTCATCTAAAACAGCCCCGCTTTTTGATTGCACTAAAAAATCACTGGTAAAAATGCAGAAATAACCCTTCTGATCAATATCCTGAGGCACCCAGATATATGGTATATGAGGAGTTGCAAATACCAAAGCATTTTTTTCAATGTTGATAACCTTATCAGCATACTCGGCTATGTTCCGGCCCTGTACAAGACTTATCTTATAGTATGCCCTCCGGTTATATGGCATATGCCCCGGATCAGCTATAAACTTTGATACCAGGTCCTCAATATTAAATACGTTAAAATGCCCTATTTCTTTATTAATACCTTCGGGTAACAACGAATCCACGCTTTGATCAATAGCGGCTGATGTTTGTTTATAAAAATCATCTACAGTATAATCCTTCATAATACATCCCTGGCTAATTAAATTGAATATGATAAACCATCGATTTACCAAACCGGCATTTTTACCTTATCAAATATACTATTTTAACAGTGCAATTATCGCGCACGTTTGAATCTGATAAACAATGGATTGAATTGGATAAACTACCGGTGTTTCAACTGCCTACTTTTGTTTCATTAAAAAAATCAAAAAAATGAAACTTACAAATAACACTATATTGATAACAGGCGGCACAAGCGGCTTCGGCTATGAATTTGCTACCAAATTACTCAACCTTGGTAATACCATAATTATTACCGGCAGGGATCAAGCCAAACTCGATCTCATTAAAAAAACATTGCCCCAAATTCATACCTTTCAAAGTGACGTTAGCAATGCTGAACAGGTTATACGCTTATATCAGCAGGTAATCAGTCAGTTTCCTGATCTTAACATATTGATAAATAACGCGGGCGAAATGCGTAAGATCAATCTGCACGATCTTTCTATAGATGTACATGATATCACCCGTGAAATTGATATCAACCTGATGGGCCCTATCCGCATGGTGCAGCAGTTTTTACCTCATCTTAAAAGCAAGCAATCCGCCGCCATATTAAATGTAACATCAGGTATTGCCCTTATACCCTTCCCTATTGCTCCTATTTATGGTGCTACAAAAGCCGGACTTCGGTCCTATACCAAATCACTGCGGGTGCAGCTAAAAAACACCAATATTAAAGTATTTGAACTAGTTGCACCGGGATCAAAAACGCCGCTAAATGATAAATTCAATAATATGGAAGGCTTTGATGAGAAACTACTTATGGAACCCGGCAAATTAATAGATGCTGCCATTAAAGGGTTACAAAACAACAAATTGGAGATCTACCCCGGGATAGCTCGTTTATTGCTAATTATGAGCCGCATTTTTCCTGCCTTTATGTTAAAACAACTGAGCAAGCCAGGTGCTAAGGAAATGGCAGGATAATGGCGGTGAAGTAGTCTATATAGTCACCACTGGATTCCCTTTCACTGGCTTCAGTTTATAACTGAAGTCTACAGATACTGAAAGTTTGCAACTTTCAGCCCCCAACCGTTATAATTAGTATATTAATTGAAAAAATAATATTATGCTCAAATAATATATTAATATACTTTTACTTTCAATAAAGAAATGTGCGTAAAACAGTTTATTTACATATCTTTATACACCGATTCTGATTAAACCTCTTTCATTGAAAAAAATATTTGCGATAGCTATGCTTGTGCTGTTCCTTTTTAATTTGGGCGGTTACCAGCTGTTGTTTCAATATTTTATTTATGAGTCTGATGTTTCTATCACCCAGCAGATCAATAATAACCATTATAAATCTTCCGATCTGGTTGAGGTAAAGATCCCCGTTCATCTGAATAATTTTCAAAATTGGGACGAGTTTAAACCCGTTAGCGGGCAGTTAAAGGTTAAAGATAACTGCTACAACTACGCGGCACTTAAAATGACCCGCGATACCCTGTATCTGATGGTTATCCCTAACCACGATAAGGCACATATTATTAATGCAAAAAATAGTTATGCCAAACAGATAGACGGTATCCCGCTAAATAAAAAGAACCACGAGCAAACCACCAAAAAAGCCAATACCTTAAGCGAGTATAATTTACTGGCGCTACAAGATAGATATTCCCGTTACGGAACATTTCTTACACAAATCAACAAGCCTGTTTCACTTAAACTCGACAGGCCATTTATCGAATCTCCGGTTAAACCGCCAACCGTTATTGGTTAAATTGTTTTTAAACTTTTACATTCTGTTTTAATTAAAGTAGAAATTCATCAACGGAGTTGACTGCAAAATCTGCCTGCAAATGTATTTTGCATTGGATTGAGTTATACCCTTCTGAAATAAGTTTATAGCAGCTTCCTTTTTATTGCGGCTACAATACACAACATATGGTTGACCGTATTATTACCGCACACAATCACCCTTTTACTTAATTATTTTAATTAATAAAGATGATGAAATCTTTACTTCTGTGTTTACTCATATGCTGTTGCCTGGCCCTGCCAAAAATGGTTAGCGCCCAAACAGATGCCGATGCCCTCATGATCCCTAAGAATTTTTATTGCGCGGGTGCTATGTTTACCAATAACACCTGGAAAAATTACTGGGAAGGAACTTTTAAACGCGACAATGGCAACATCGGCACCTTAACCACCAACACTTATAGTGTTTTTGGCAACTATGGCATTTTTAATAACCTGGATGTTTTATTTAATGTACCCTATGTTACCACCAATGCATCAGCCGGAACGCTAAAGGGGCAAAAAGGCTTTCAAGATCTTTCGCTTACACTTAAATGGGAGCCTTTTAAAACGAAGATTGGCACAGGCGTTTTCAGCACTTATGCCTTCCTTCAGGGCTCCACACCGTTAAGCAATTACGAGCCCGATTTTCAGCCCGTGTCAATTGGTTTACATAGCGAAATGGCAGCATTGCGCGCGTTGATCAATTACCAGATCAGCGGTTTTTTCCTGTCGGCCTCAGGCCAGTATATCAGGCGTAACGATATTACTATCGATCGTACTTCTTATTATACAACCTATTTAATAAACAGCAATCGTGTGGATGTCCCCAATGCCAATGATCTTATGTTCAGCACCGGGTACCGCAGTCCGCAGTTTAATGCGCAGTTCATGTTCGAGAAATTCACTTCGCTGGGAGGGTTTGATATCCGAAAAAATGATATGCCTTTCCCAGGCAATAATGTGAATTATACAGAAGCCGGCGTATTATTTAAATACAGCTTTGATAAGGTTGCCGGGCTGGAACTTACCGCCGGCGGCGATTATATTTTAAGTGGCAGAAACGTGGGCCAAAGCACAACCATTTATGGCGGCGTGCTTTACCTGTTCAATCTTTCAAAAACCAAATAAAAACAACCGACATGAAAAAGTATATACTACATAAATTCACACTGGTTGCTTTATTAGCACCTGTTTTTTTAGTGTCATGCAATAAAAATGTAATTGACCCAACCAGCAAGTATACAGCACTTAATCCGGCTAATATTGATCTGAATGCCGATACCTGGAAACCTATACTGGTAACCGCTGCAACCGTATTTACGGTTGCAGCGCCTGATGCTGTCACCTCACCTGCATATGTTAAGGATCTGAACGAGATCAAAGGATATCAAAGTGGCTTAACCAGCGATCAGCAGGCGATAATCAACTACTGGAGTGCCGGCGCGGTACTGCGCTGGAACGAGATCTTACGTGATCTTGTTGCCAAACACAATTTACCTCCATATCAAAATGAGGATGGTAGCTATCCGTTCCCTAGCTCAACAAATCCGTTCGCTTATCCGCAGTTCCCGTTCTCAAACCCTCCTTACGCGGCACGGGCTTATGCTTATGTGAGCGCGGCCCAGTATGATGCTTTGGTAACTGCCTATCACTTTAAAAAACTGTATAACCGTGCTGCGCCTTATACTATCCAGGGCATACAGGCACTGATACCGAAATCGGCCTTACCATCGTACCCAAGCGAAGATGCTGTTGTAGCTGGCGCTACTGTGGAGATCATGAAGTTATTGTTCCCAACAGAAGTAGCCTATATAGAGCAAAAAGCATCGGAAGAAATGCAATACCGCATTATGGCAGGTGCCAATGTTCGCGGCGAGCTAACCGCAGGTCAGTTATTAGGCACACAGGTTGCTGATGTTTTTGCGGCACGCGCCCGTGCCGATAGGGCCGGAAAAGCCATAGGCACACCGGCGGAATGGCTATCGCTGCAAAGTAACGCGACTTCAAGGGGAGATCAGTATTGGGTGAGTCTTGAATCGCCTGCACGCCCACCACAATTGCCTTTATTCAGTAAGGTGATCCCATTTTTATTTGACACGCTTACGGTTGTGGCATTACGCCCCGGGCCGCCAAATTTGGCAGGCTCTGACGCATTTAAAAAGGAAGTAGCTGAAGTGCTTTATTATAGCCAGAATATCACCCGCGATCAACAGGCTCAAGTTGGTTTTTGGGCGGATGGCCCCGGTACCTATACTCCAGCCGGGCACTGGAACGCCATTGCAGCCGCTGAATTTGTAAAGGAAAACTACAGCGAGGTGCGCTGGGCACGCAATTTTGCACTGCTTAATATGGCCGAAATGGATGCGGCTATTTGTTGTTGGGATACCAAATACTTTTATTTTAACGAACGCCCTACACAAGCCAACCCTAAAATCAAAACTTCCACTGGCATTCCTAACTTCCCATCATACACCTCGGGGCACTCCAATTTTAGCAGTGCTGCGGCAACTGTGTTAACCTACTTATTGCCTGACAGGGGCACCAAGTTCACCGATCTGGCTCAGCAGGCGGCATTGTCGAGGCTATATGGCGCTATACATTACCGCAGTGATATTGAGGTTGGGTCGCAAACAGGTGCTAAAGTTGGCCAGTACGCGGTACAAAGAGGACAAATCGACGGAGCTGGAAATTAATCGCCCATCAATTTAAACAACAAATCAAAAACAGGTTAGCTCCTTAAAATAATGGATAACCTAAACAACCTAAGATTAAAAGAAATTATGAAAACATTTATAAGAATTACCTTAACCATTTGCGTACTTACTTTACTTACACAAACAAAAATATTTGCGCAGGGATGCGTAGCCATCAGGAGTACCGGTGGGATCTGTGTGATGAATGAACACCCCGATAGCACTGAAACAAACGGTAAAAAAGGTTACTGGATATATAATAATAACGACCGTTACTATAAATCGTTCAGGCACTTTATAGGCAAGCAGGAGCAGTTTCAGCGTACTGCATTGCACAACAATGTTATCAACAAGGTTTTCACCCAGGATAACACCTTTACAAGGGTATTCGACGATCGCTGGTCGCTATCCGCTGATCTGCCGATCGCTGATAACAGCCGTTCGCAATTGGCCGGTACAGGCCGTTTCAGTACGCATTCGTTTGGTATAGGCGATATCAGCGTTACCGGTTTGTATTGGCTTTTCGACCCTAAAAAAGCTACGAAAGGGAATATCCAGGCCGGCTTGGGCCTGAAATTCGCTACCGGGCAGTATGATTACCAGGATTACTTTAAAACCGCAAGCGGCAGTAGAGTATTGGCCCCGGTTGATCAGTCGATACAATTAGGTGATGGTGGTACAGGTGTAGCCCTTACAGTAAACGCCTACTACAATTTCACCCATACCTTTGGCTTATATGGCAACTTCTTTTACCTTGCAAACCCACGCGATGTAAACGGCACTCCAACATCTACAACCACTCCTGCCAGCGCTACCAAAATTGCTGTTACCAGCGATGTGGAGAGCGTACCCGATCAGTACCTGATCCGTTTTGGAGCAAGCCTGGCCGTGCATAAGTTCAATTTCTCATTAGGCATGCGCGATGATTGCTTACCGGTACATGACCTTATAGGCGGTAGCGATGGTTTCAGAAGGCCGGGTTATATTATAGCTGCTGAACCCGGTATAACTTACAGCTTTAAAAATATCGCCTTATATGCCTATGTGCCTATCGCTATTATCCGCGACCGTACACAAAGCGTACCTGATATTCGCCAAACCGAGCTTACCGGTGTTTATGCCCATGGCGATGCCGCTTTTGCTGATTATGTAGTGAATGTGGGCATCTCTGTTAAATTTTAATCCCGAAAAGAATTAGTGTAAGCCTTGTTATCAATTAATGATAATAAGGCTTACACTTTTAATAGCCATAGTAATTCTTTTGCCAATTACTTTTCTATTTTTACCCTACACAATTGATCAGCCCCAAATGAAGAATATTCTTATTCTTTTATGTATCCTTTTCCCAGCACTGCTATCTTCTTGCAAAAAGGATACGTTATTTGAGCAAGTATCATCCTCCTACTCTGGTATCGACTTTAACAATAAAATAACCGAAAGTTTTAGTATTAACCCGCTTGATAAGATCAATATTTATAACGGTGGTGGTGTTGGCGTTGGTGATTTTAATGGCGACGGACTACAGGATATTTATTTTGTGGGCAACCAGGTATCAAACCGGTTATACCTGAACAAAGGCAATATGAAGTTTGAGGATGTAACCGCAGAAGCCGGTGTAGGTGGCATAGGCGGCTGGGGAAGAGGCGTTGCCGTTGTTGATATTAATAACGATGGCTGGCCGGATATCTACGTATGCAATACCTTATTGGATGATTCAACAAAAAGGCGCAACCTGCTGTACATAAACCAGGGGCCTGATAAAAATGGGGTGCCTCACTTTAAGGAAATGGCTGCCGAATACGGCCTGGCTATAAACGTGCAATCAACCATGGCTACGTTTTTTGATTACGATAACGATGGCGACCTTGACATGTACCTCACCGTTAATGAAGCCGACCCAGTTGGTACCAGTTTGTTCAGAGCGAGCAAGAAAAATGAAATTAAAGGCTCGGGAAGGCTTTTCCGTAATGATTGGGATCCGGTTTTAAAGCACCCGGTTTTTCACGATGTATCGAAACAGGCAGGCATACTTAAAGAAGGTTTCGGCCATGCTGCCACCATTGTTGATATTAACCGTGATGGCTGGAAGGATATTTACATCACCAATGATTTTTTACCTAACAATATCCTGTTCATCAATAATCACGACGGTACGTTTACTGATCGATCAAACGAATATTTCAAGCATACATCCTTAAATGCCATGGGGCAGGATATTGAGGACATTAATAACGATGGCCTTGCCGATATTGTTGAGCTGGATATGAATCCGCCTAATAATTTCCGCAACAAAATGTTCATGGGGACCGACAATTACTCGTACTACAAAAACTTCAATCATAATGACCATCAGTACCAGTTTGCGCGTAATACGTTACAACTTAACCAGGGGCCGCGTGTAGGGCAAAATGACTCCATCGGTGATCCTGCGTTCAGCGAGATCTCGTTTTTAAGTAACATCGCTCAAACCGACTGGAGCTGGTGCCCGCTGCTTACTGATTTTGACAATGATGGCTACCGCGACCTGATTATTACCACCGGCTATCCCAGAGATGTTGCCGATCATGATTTTATGAATTTCAGGGCGCAATCTTATTTTACAGAGAGTAAATTGAAGATTCTGGACCAGATACCAATAGTGAAGATCCCGAACTTCGCTTTCAGAAATAATGGGCACCTACAGTTTGAGGATGTAACCGCCAGTTGGGGTTTTGACACACCTGATTTCTCCAACGGCGCGGTATATACCGATCTGGATAACGATGGCGATATGGATGTGATCATCAATCGTATTAATGACGAGGCAATGATTTACAAAAACACCCTGCGCGAAAAAAATAAGGATAACTCGCATTATCTACACATCAAATTTCAGGGTGGCGCGCAAAACAAGGATGGCATAGGTGCTTTTGCTGACATCTATTACGACCATGGCAAGCACCAGGTTTACGAGAATAACCCGTTCAGGGGCTATATATCAACCATACAAAATATAGCGCATTTCGGTCTCGGAAAAATAATAGTGCTCGATTCGGTAGTTATACGCTGGCAAAATGGCAAAAAGCAGGTATTACCAAATGTAAAGGCAGACCGTATACTTACTGTTAACATAGCAAACGCGTCAATCCCCTACTCAAACAAACAACCCGAAATTGATAAACAATCTCTGTTTCGCGAGGTGACTAAGATGCTGGGCGTTAACTATACTAACCAGGACAGCGATTTTGTCGACTTTAATATCCAAACGTTATTGCCGCATAAACTATCAGAATATTCGCCCGGTTTAGCCGTTGGCGATGTGGATGGTAATGGGTTTGACGATATTGTGGTAGGCGGTACATCGCGCTACCCGGCACAAATATTTTTCCAACAACGGGATGGTAAGTTTATTCAACGGCTCTTATTGCCTTCAGGCAGCAGCAATCCCTATAAAAACATTAAGGATGAGGGCCTGCTTTTATTTGATGCGAATGGCGATGGCAAGCTCGATCTGTATATCGCAAGCGGTGGTTACGCCAATCCATCGGGCTCACCTTTTTACCAGGATAAGCTTTATATTAACGATGGCAAAGGCAACTTTACTGAAGCTACAGGTGCGCTGCCCCAAAACTATACCAGCAAACTTTGTGTAAGGGCGGTGGATTATAATAAAGATGGAAAGCTCGATCTGTTTGTATCAGGCAGGGTTGATCCGTGGCATTACCCTAAACCGGTATCGAGTATAATATTGCGTAACGATAGCAGGAACGGGCAGGTAAAATTCACCGATGTAACCTCATCAGTAGCAAAAGACCTGAAAAATATAGGGCTGATTAGCGATGCGCTGTTCACCGATTTCGATAACGATAGCTGGCCCGACCTGATTTTGGCAGGTGAATGGATGCCGGTAACCTTCCTAAAAAATGACCACGGCGTATTTAAAAATGTAACAGCAAATACCGGTATCGGAAATAAACTTGGTTGGTGGAACACCATTGCAGCAGGCGATTTCAGGCACGGCGGCAAAATGGATTATATAGTCGGAAACGTTGGGCTAAATACCCTGTTTAAAGCAAGCGACAAATACCCGGTTTACATAACCGCTAAAGATTTTGATAACAATGGAAGCTACGATGCCTTCCCATCTATATTTCTGAAAGATGTGGATGGTAAAATGCAGGAGTTCCCGCTGCACACCCGCGATGATGTGGTTAAGCAGATGCTGGGTATGCGGGTAAAATTCCAGAATTATAAATCATTTGCCACCGCCACTATGGATGAGGTGATAACACCAGATATGCGTAAAGGCGCTGTCAGGCTTAAAGCAAATATGCTGCAATCGGTTTACTTGCGTAATGATGGTAAGGGTAAATTCACCATGATCCCCTTGCCGCTGGAGGCACAGTTCTCGCAACTATCGGGCATGTGTATTGATGATTTTAATGGCGATGGCAACCCCGACATTATTTTGAGCGGCAATGATTACGGCACCGAACTGACTATGGGCCGTTACGATGCCTTTAACGGTTTAATGTTAGCAGGCGATGGTAAAGGCAACTTTAAACCCCTGAGCATTTTGCAAAGCGGCATATACATACCCGGCAATGCTAAGGCGCTGGTTAAACTGGTGGGTGCGAATCAAAAATACCTGCTTGCTGCCAGTCAGAACAAAGGCCCGCTAAAAATTTTTGAGCTTAAACAAAATGTACGCCCTGTTAAAATAGGACCTATGGATAGCTATGCCATCATAACCTACAAAAATGGCAAAACCCTTAAAAAAGAGTTTTACTATGGCGATTCCTTTCTATCTCAATCCGGTAGATTTATTGAGACAGATGATACCATGTCGGCAATTAGTATTACCGATAGTTACGGACACACACGTAATATAGCATTGCCCGGCAAGTAATATTAGTTCACTGTAACCTGCCTGGATCTATTTAAAAAGCCTAAACAACCAAACCAATCCCTGCAAGGTGCAGAAACCGCCATCATCGCTATCGTTCCATTTTGGAATGTGGAACATGTATTGTTTTCCCTGCTTATTTAATCAGCATAACTTTAACAATATTAAATAAACCGTCAATTCTTACTTACCACATTTATGGCGTATTAATTCCAAAACATGAATTCAATTCAGAAGGTTTTTTATGTACTGCGATCTGTTATATTAATTACAGCCATTATTACAATTGCGGATAATTGTTATGCCCAGGAAGTTAAGCAAACTCGGGATACCCTGCATTTAACTTCTGGCATAGATATTTTTGATGTACTCCGAAAATTAACAAAGAAACCTGCCAAACCCATAGATACTCCCCGAACAGGCAAAAGTAACTTCTCTTTTTTACCTGTTTTGGGTTATAGTCCGTCAAACGGGGTTGTGCTGGGAGCAGCCGTAAGTGTTACCAAATACATGGGCGATCCCACAACAACAAAACTTACTACCGCCTTATTAAATGCCTCCATCACAACCAAAGACCAGATCATTACATCCTTCAGGTATGACCTTTACACATCTCAAAATAAATGGTATATATCAGGCGATAACCGTTTATTGTTCTTCACCCAGCCTACCTATGGCCTGGGTATATACGGCTTAAATAACCAACCTTTCACCTTTAGTTTAAACGGACTGAGTGTAACCACCCATGGCAGTTTGGAGCAGCCGTTGAAGTACAATTACATAAGATTATATGAAACCTTTTTGAGAAAAGTAAACGACCAGCATTGGTATGCCGGCGCAGCCGTAATGATAGATCATAACTTTAAGATACAGGATGAATCCCTGCAGCTTGATTCACCGGTGCATATAACCTCTCACTATCTGTATTCAAAAACCTATGGCTTTAACACCACCAAGTACTCTACTGACGGTTTAGCTGCCGTAATTATGCACGATAGCCGCGACAACCCTATAAACCCATATAGCGGCTACTATTTAAACGTGAGTTACCGGGTAAACCCAACATTTTTAGGCAGCTCAAAAAACAGCACTATGCTTTATTACGAATACCGTACCTATATCAACGTAAATAAAGATATCCCGCGAAATCTGATAGCCTTTTGGTTTTGGGGAACAAACGTACTATCCGGTCATGTGCCTTATTTAGAGCTGCCGTCCATCACCTGGGATACTTATAACAGATCCGGCCGTGGATATATACAGGGCCGGTTTAGGGGCAACAATATGCTGTATGGCGAAACGGAGTTCCGGTTCAGGCTCACCAGGAATGACCTGTTAGGTGGCGTTACTTTTATTGATTGCACCACAGCCAGTAACCCGTTGCCCTATGTTAGTCAAAGCCTTTTTAATACCGTGGCACCCGGCGGCGGTGTAGGCCTCCGCATTAAAATGAATAAATCCGACCGCACCAACATCACTGCTGATTATGCAATGGGTTATGGCTTCTCAGGTATCTATTTAAATATAAGAGAAGCGTTTTAAAGGTTTTATCCGTTCAATTACTTTATAGGTGTGTAGGTGAAATTCTTAAACTTAACATCCCCATCGCCCATAGCGCAAAGCCCCAGCCGCAAACTTAAAAAACCACTCAGTACGTTATGATTATAACCTGATACCTCAACAGAATTTTCTATTTTGTCCCATTTCTGCCCATCTATACTGTAATACATATCTACTGTATTTTTAATGTTTTTCAGGCGAAGAAATACGTGGCGTTTTATCTTAGATTTTTCGGTTGGGAATTGCCATCCACGCAGATTAGCGAGTATATTTTCCTTATCGGCTAAAATCCCCGAATAATATTTGTCATTATAAAAAAGCACTATCCCACCGGCAGCATCACCATCAATAAACAACTCCACCTGTGCTATGTAGGAATGACCGGAAGGGATGCAAAGCAGTGGGGAACAATCGCCCACGGAATGACCTTTGCCCTTGATCACCAAACTTTTATTAACCATGTGAAATCTGCTGGTGTCATACTCCTCGAAAAACTGCCATTGCGGTTTTAATTCACTACCCGCGAAGCTATCGCTTAACGAAAATCCAGCCTTTGACGTACTTTTTAGCGGCCTCAGGATCGGCACATCTGTTTTTATATTAATGGGCGTTTTATACCAGCCATCCTTTGTCCATTCAATTGGTTCAAGCAGCGTTTGGCGGCCCATATTGTAATAGCCGTTCTCGTACCCATGAAAAACCATCCACCATTTTCCATTCGGACCCTCAAATGGAGTTCCATGCCCTTTCGACCACCATTTTTCTGAATTATCCATAGTCCGGATAATTGGGTTATAAGGCGAATTTTCCCATGGGCCAAATGGCGATTTAGAACGTGCTGAGATCACCATGTGGCTTGTTCCCGGCCCCGCCGTTCCACCTTCAGCAACGGTTAAGTAATAATAATCTCCCCGCTTAGTTATTTTAGGCCCTTCCATACAAAAACATTCTATCGACCATTCTCTCGGTATTTCCCAACCGCTGTAAGCCTGTTTAAGCGGACCGGTTATTGATAATCCGTCATCAGCCAATGGCACATAACCGCCATTATTAAAATACAGGTAACGTTTACCTTCGGCATCGGTAAAATGCCCCGGATCGATGTAGCCGATCTTCAGGTCGATAGGGTCGCTCCATGGGCCATTAATTGAATTGGCTGTAACCACATAATTTGTTTTGCCTGCCGGGAAATAGATGTAATATTTATCCTTGTATTTAACCAGTGAGGGAGCCCAAACAGAACCCACATACTTATGCAAAGCATGGGTTACCGGCGTCCAATTGATCAGGTCTTTTGAATGCCAGATCAACAGACCGGGATAATACTCGAAAGATGAGTGCACTATGTAATAATCATCGCCATCGCGCAATATGCTTGGGTCAGGATAATCACCGGGGAAAATTGGGTTCAGATAATACCCATCCCCTTTTATATTGGCATTTGCTTGCTGCTGCGCATTTGAAGTGTACGCCAGCAGTATGAGCATAATTGTTGTAAATATTTTCTTCATATGGATTACCATGGTTACAAATTTAAAGCAGCTGATACCACAACTCCTTTTGTTGCAAGCTATTAATATTTTATGATTTGATGCAGTCTTCTCTGCCTTATTTAAGCATTTATAATTAACCAAATTAATTCATAATTTTATAGGTAAAATAAGCTTTTACTATGACCAAACTGGCCCAGGCATTTCAGGCATTTGACGACTATAACAAACAAGACCCACATACATTTGCCTGGGATGGCCTCTCCTATCCGCAGGAATATTTTTTAGCGTTGAAACTGCATGAGTGGGTACTAAAGTTAAACCCGGATGCAGATGAAGAACTTTTACTGGCATCGCGCAGCCAGCACATTGGCCGGTGGGAAATCCCACGTGAAAGTTACCCTGATGGAAGGGAAGCTTATTTAAAATGGCGCAAGGATCTGGCCTTGTTTCATGCCGAAAAAGCATCAACAATTATGCAGGAAGTTGGCTATAATGATGAGCAAACTGCACGCGTAAGGCAGATCATTTTAAAACAAAAGATAAAAGTTGATGCTGATGTGCAAACCATGGAGAATGCACTCTGTTTAGTGTTTCTTGAATTTCAATATGAAGACTTTTACCCCAAACATTCGCCCGAAAAAGTGGTGAACATACTGAGGAAGTCGCTATTAAAAATGGATAGCCACGGCCATCCGTTTGCCCTTGCACTTAACTTTTCAGAGCAAGGCCTAACCTATATTCATGAAGCCTTAAACAGCATCAAAAAAGATCAGTAATATTTATGGCTGAAGCTTAGTTTTATAAGCACCCTTATAACTATATACGGTATAGCTGCACATAAACTGTGCTGCATATTTAGCTATAAAACAGGCTATAAATATGGGTATAAAAAGCGCATAACCGCCCGGCACCAGACTGCAGGTTAAAAACACTGATGTTAGAGGCGCATGTATAGCCGCGCTCAAAGCAGATGCGGCACCTATCAATGCGAAGTTTAAAACGATAAGCTGGGTATGAAAAAAATGGTTCAGCATTACGGCAAACAGCATCCCCAATACCGCGCCCGAAACAATGCTCGGGGCAAATACGCCGCCATCGCCACCCGCTCCTAAGGTAAGCGATGCCACAACAGGCTTTAGTACCACGATGGCTAAAAGCAGCAACACAAAATTTATGGTAAACGGTTGGTGCTGGATCTGGTTTAACAAACCAGGGATAGCGTGATAGCTATCGCCATATAACTGTGGCAGGCACAATATGGATAGCCCAACCAAAACAGCACCGGCATTTACCCTTATAAAGTTGTTGTTTATCTTCCCAAACTTGTCTTTAAGAAAGATCACTATCTGGGTAAAATATACAGCTACAAAACCTGATAATATACTCAATACTATTAAATACGGAACTGCACGGAAATTCCAGCTGGTTACTGTAAAGGAAAAAAGTTTACCTGGGTCAAAGAGAAACATAAATCCCCAGGCTATTAAAACCGAACATGCACAGCTAATGAATATTGTTTTTGTAAGCCTTTTGGCGATCACTTCAACAGCAAACAGGAGCCCGGCCAGCGGGCTACCAAACAAGGTGGCCACCCCGGCGGCAACTCCGGCACATATCAGCTCCGTTTTATAAATATTAGCAATTGATTTCCTTTTATGAGCAGCCGAACCAATAGCGGCAGTTGCTACAACTGTAGATACTTCAATACCTGTTGAGCCGCCAAAAATCACAGTTAAAAAGCCATTAAAATAATGCGAAGGGATCTTATACGCGGGTAACTCATCACGCCTGTTCTCCAGGGTTTGGTATATTTCTTTAATACCCTTATTTGCCTTGCCCTTAAATAAATACTTTCTTAGAAAGTAGATAGCAGTAATACCGATTGTTGGAAGCAAAACAAACAACAATGGAAAATTACTGGCCCTTTGCAAAATATGATCTTCATAATACCCTGTTGCTTTCTTTAAAGAATCTGCTAAAAATACCGAAAGCAAAGCAACGATGGCTGATGCAACAATTAACTTAAAATAATGAAAGCGGATAATAGCCTTTCGCATAAATACTAAATAGAGTACACTGTTTATTAGTGGCTGATATGATGATTGTCCGGATCATTTTTCATGGCCTTAAATTATTGCAAATATATACTTTCCTTGATATTTTTAGTCATTTTTCGGCAATTTATATTGCACATGCAATGTTTTTATTGATATTTTATTTAACATTGCAATTATTACATGGCTTAAACAATAAATCAACAATCCAATAAATGACTGAAAGTATGAGTTTTTACTTCTGTAAAAATCCAGCTGCCGGTTTAATAATTTCCGCATGATAAAAAACCAACACCTCTGCGATCTTAACACCTGCTTTTTATGCACCACCTGCCTGCCCGACTGGAAGCCTGCCATCGAAGCAAATAAGAAGAACCTGCTTATAAAAAGAGGGCAGGAAATTTTTAAAGAAGGTGACCCGGTAACGGGGATCTATTTTGTGTATGAAGGGCGTATCAAAGTGCATAAAAAATGGGATAACGAAAAAGAACTCATTATCAGGTTTGCCCAAAAAGGCGACATATTGGGTCATCTTGGCTTAGAGGGCAATAATATTTATCCCGTATCAGCCACTGCCCTCGAAACAGCAACTGTTTGCTATCTCCCGATGGATTTTTTTGAATCATCCCTGAAAATAAATAACGCTTTTGCCATAAAGCTGATGCGGTTTTTTGCAGGCGAATTACAGAACTCCGAAAAAAGGATGCGCAATTTAGTACATATGCCGGTAAAGGCGCGTGTGGCACAGGCCATTATCACGCTAAAAAATCAGTTCGGGGTTAACGCTGAAGGGTTTATTGATATTGAACTGGCCAGGCAGGATCTCGCCTCATTTTCAGGGGCGGCCTATGAATCCTTATTCCGTACCATTAATGACCTGGTAGCAGATCATATCATAACGGTTTCGGGAAAAAGCATGACGATTAAAAATGAGCATGAATTGCTACAATTGATCTCAAAAGCCGAATATTAATTAAACTGTTATGCCTGCTGATAAGAACAACATACTGTTAACGCTTATTTATAAAGGCGAATATCACCCCATAAGCACTTACACCAATGAATACAGCAGCCTGATGACCCTCATCTCCGCGCGTTTGGCAATTCCCGGTTTTGGTTTATGTTGCGGCATGGGGAGTTGCGGTACCTGTTTGGTTACTATTGGCAATAAATATACTTCAATCTCCCGGCCGGTGTTGGCTTGCGAAATACGGGTAGATGACGAACTATCCAACACGCAAATCACCATCCCTGAACCGCGATACTGATCGCAAATTAATTAACAACAAACGAATAACATTATAAGACCCAGCTAAAACAGCTATTTACAAAACTCATGAAAAAACACCTGAGAAGGCACGCCCGAACCGCGAAGTTTATATTTTACAAAGAAACCCTTATTGATTATAAAGAACATATCTGGACATTCCTGGGTTCATTCGCGGGGATTGGTTTAATCGGCTGGATGCAAAGCAAGCAGTTTAGCGTGTCCGACAACATCTTTCTGATCGGATCATTCGGGGCATCATCGGTATTAATTTATGGTATTATTAACAGTCCGCTGGCTCAGCCACGTAACCTCATTGGCGGCCACGTGGTTTGCGCGCTGGTTGGTGTTACCGTTTATAAGTTAATCCCAGATCAGTTATGGTTATCCTCTGCCCTATCCGTTTCCCTTGCTATTGTGCTAATGCAAATAACCAAAACACTGCACCCGCCCGGTGGTGCCACCGCTTTAATTGCTAACATTGGCACGGCAAAAATAAGGGCGCTGGGTTACCTGTATGTGTTAAGCCCGGTATTATCCGGCGCTTGTATATTGTTGCTGGTAGCCATCATCTTTAACAACCGCACTTCGCACCGCAGCTATCCTAATAATAAAAATTGGTATAAGGTTTGGCGCAGGTATAAGCGTTGAGCAAAGGAGGATTTATATCTTATAAAAAACAATTATATTGAACTCAAGTTTATTCCAGCGGCAAGCTAAAATAAAATGTAGATCCCTTTCCCAGTTCGCTTTCAAGCCATATTTTGCCTTTGTGCCGCTCAATAATCTCTTCGCATAAATAAAGCCCTATGCCAAATCCCGAAACTGTTTGCGACTGCATATTTTGAGCGCGGAAATACCGGTCAAACAGCTTTTTCTGATCCTCTGGCTTTACCCCTATGCCTTCGTCCTTTATGCTTATCTGTAACCAGCCATCAACTACCTCACAGGTTACCGTTATACTACCATCTTTTGAAGAATATTTCACGGCATTAGTAAGCAGATTATTTACTACCTGTTCAATTTTATCTCTGTCGGCATTTACAAATAACGGGGGACATAAGGAGGTCAGAATGTTCTTTCTTGAAGATGTCAGGATAACCTCGCCCACCACTTCTCCCACTAAATTACATATCTCAAAATTTTGCTTATTTAAGTTGATCTTACCCGACTCAAGATGCGAAATATTCAAAAAGCCGTTAATCAACGCGGTCATTTTTTTTACTTGCGAATTGGCTTTGGCCAAAGAATCAAAAGTAAATGTATCATCCGCGCTCTTTGCCTTTGCACTCAACATTTGAATATAAGCCTGCAGAGAGGTAATGGGTGTTTTAAGTTCGTGGCTCACCATCGCTATAAAATCATTTTTCCGGATGTCGTCTTTTTTATTTTCGGTTACATCATGCAGTAAACCTGTAAAATATGCCGGTGTGCCGCCAATAGTATGGGTCAGGTTACCGGCGGCCCTTACCCACCGTATTTGATCATCATTAAATCTTTTCAGAGAAAACTCCACATCAAATTTCTTTTCTTCCTTAACGGTAGCATTAACAGCATCGGTTACTTTTGTTTGATATTCATCGCTTATCTGGGAAATGAACTCCTTATATGTCATAGTTTCACCATGCTCAAACCCAAAAATTTCTTTCATACGCAGGGAAGGGATAAATTCCCGGCTCTGTATATTCATCGACCAGGTTCCCATTCCGGCTGAATCGGTAGCTGCAAGTAACATTTTATTGCTGGAGTCCAGCTCCTTTTGTATTCTTTTTAACTCGGTAATATCATAAAAGGTAATAACCGCTCCGTTGGATGCGCCTTTGATTTGCGTAATATATGGGCTTGTGGTAACCTGGTAAACCCTATCGTCAGTCGCCTGTATTTCCTTCATAATTACCTGACGATTTTTAATAACTTTTTGTATGTCTTTTATCAGGGTTTCAAACCTGATATTGGTAGTTATATTACTTAGCGGCCGCCCTATATCCCTTACCTTTAGGTTGATGTGCTTAACAGCTCCCGGCGAAAACTTTTTGAGCAGTATATCACTGTCAACAAATAGCTGGCCGTTTGTATTACTATTGAAATAATTATTCAGGTCGTCGTTTAATTCCGATAGTTCCAGTATGGTGGATTTATGCTCGCTGTTAATCGTTTCCAGCTCTTCGTTTATGGATTGCAGCTCTTCATTAGCACTTTGTAGTTCTTCATTAGCCGACAGCAACTCTTCATTGAATGATTGCATGGCTTCTTTTGAAGATTCTAAAAACTCATTGGCTGATTGCAGCTCATGGCGCGTTTGTAAAAGTTCTTCCTCTAAATTAAAGATATGTTCTTTTACATGCGCATCCATATTAAAATCTACCCCCTCATCACTACCAGGAGCATTTTTTTTAAACTCCTTAAAAAGAACCAGCATACCCTTTCTCTTCCCCTTGCGATCAAGGTAGGGCGTGATAATTAAATCGGTTTGGCCCTGAGCAGATGAACCCGGCGAATTAAAGAAGATCTTATTTATTCTTACCTTTTCATTCAGTTTTAACACTTTATGCAGTGCGGAGCTAAACGCTACAGATAAAGGTTCAGGCAGTAATTCCTGCAGGTTAAAATTGAAGCGTTCGGGCTTAAGGTACGGTGTAAGATCCCCAAAGATTTGTATTACTTTACCATCTTCATCTATACTTACGCCGCAAAACCCATTTTCTTCTAACACCACTTCTGTAAGGTCGCGGGCAAGCGAGGGATGTTCAGTAATAGTTTTAGGTATTGCAGGTATTTCAACATTATTCAGGCTGATGCCCGCTATCGCCGAAGGTGAAATTCCTTTCGGCCTTATTGCTTCCTTATTTTGCAGCGTTTGGTAAATCTTCCACTTGGCGCTAACCTCTAAAAAATCATCTTTTAATACAGAGAGTGATTCGCTGGAGCCCAGAAATAAGTACCCGTTTTTTTGGAGGCCGAAGCTTAATTTCGCCAATATCTGTTTTTGAAGTACTGGTTTAACATAAATCAGCATGTTGCGGCAACTGATCAGATCAACGTAACAATATGGCGGATTTTTAGCCAGGTCATGCCGGGCAAAAATAAGCATGCTCCGTATTTCAGGCTTAATTTTATAATGATCCTCCCCTTTATCAAAAAAATTCATCAATCTTTCTGTAGATACAGAAGTTTCGATATTATCCAGGTATACACCCTTTGAAGCATGATCAAGCGCTATCCTGTTTATATCTGTAGCAAAAATTTTAACATCAATTTTTTTTCCGGTTCTGTCCAGGTATTCTTTCACCAGTATGGCCAGGGAATAAGCCTCTTCTCCTGTGGCACAGCTTGCAACCCAAATTTTTAAGAGGCTATTTGAGGCTTTTTGATCTATTAACTGCGGGATAACATCATTTTCTATGATCTGGAAAGCTTCCGGATCTCTGAAAAAAGAGGTAACGCCGATTAAAAAATCACCTATCAGCACCTCTATCTCTTCCGGGTTGTTTTTTAAATAAGCGTGATAACTATCTTCTTCTTCCAGGTTGAAATGGATCATTCTTCTTCTTATCCTTCTGATAAGAGTTGGGATCTTATATTCAGTAAAGTCGAACGGAAACTGTTCTTTTATCAGGCTGACAATTGCCGTGGTGCTAATTTCATTGATGAGGACATCTTCTTCCTCTCTTATATCTTTATGAACATAATGTTCTATAGATAAAGGGATGGCCTCAGCAGGAAGAATAAAATTAGGGTTGCACATAGCAATTGCAGCCTTTGGCATACCATCAAATTTAGCGGTTGAGGGCTCTTGTACCAAAACAATGCCACCAGCATCCTGTATAGCGCAACACCCCCGCGACCCATCGCTGCCTACGCCTGAAAGAATAACGCCTATCGCTTTATGTCCCCGTTCTTCGGCTAAAGAAGTAAAAAATGCATCCACGGTCATGTGTGGTGCCTGCTGTGTTTCCTTTTCAATTAAAAACAACCGGCCGTCTTTAATACCCATGTATTTGGTATTAGGGATCAGGTATACCTTGTTAACTTCTACAGGCATCCGTTCGGCGGCCTCCAAAATTTCCAGTTTGCTGTGATGCGCAAGAATTTCTGCCATCCGGCTCTTAAAGTCCGGCGATAAATGCTGTATGATTATGTATGATACTCCGTCAACCGGGGTATGATCAAAAAAAAGAGAAAGCGCATCAAGCCCTCCGGCTGAAGCGCCTATTGCTACTATATATTGATCATTTTCTGTTTCTATCATACATTTATAATAAGTTTATGGCAATTGCATTTTATATTATAATGCGATGAATTATTAAGCAGGATTTTCAAATTTATAGTAAAAATAAATAGTATAAGGGAAATCTTAAATTAAACTCTGATATATTGTAATATTGTTGTAATTGGTTTAAGCGGTATCATAATTTTGGAGATCGGTCAATATTTCCTTCAGCTTAGTAATATGCCCTTCCAGTTCAGCTTGTTTTTCTACATTACCCGCTGCCATATGTGAATATCCTCTTTCCTTACTTTCTACCTCCAGCTTTCGTAAAAGATGTTTTCGCTCTTCCATCATCCGTAGCGCAACCCATAATGTCGCTCCCGCAGTTTCAGCCTGCTTTAAAACCAGGTCCCGCTCTGTATAGGCGTGCCCGATATGGCACCGGTATCGCTTAATTATGTCACCTTGTATGTCCCATAAACCTCCCCCGCAATCCGGGCAGGCATACACACTTTGAATGCCTCCTAAGTTCCTTACATCATCAATACCAACAGCCGTCTTTTCAGCAATTTTAGATTCGGCGATCACATCTTCCGGAACCTTTGTTTTGATATCGCTTGTGCCATCAATTATTTTTCGGATAAGAACCCCCATATCTGATAAGGCAGCTACGTGATCAACTTCCATATCGTTCATTACAGACAGGGGCATATCCGGAAATTCAGCCTGGTTGGGGTCCTGCACAATACACTTTCCCCCGCTTCTTTTAATGGCCCACATGCCTGAAGTACCGTCATCCAGCAATCCGCTTAGTATAATTCCAATACAATGTGAGCTATAGGCAACTGCGGCAGAACGGAACAATACATCAATTGACGGCCGCCAGCGGTTTTCTTCGGGGCCCGCGCCCAGCTTGATTTTATCATCTTTGACCAACATGTGCTGATTGGGCCTGGCAACATAAATATGATCTTGTTCTAAAATATCACCACCTGCCGCGAGGCTGCATTCCATTGATGTTACCTGTTTAATACGATGCACCACAAAATCACCGATCCCTTTTCTTGATAAATGGAGTACAATACAATACGCGGCGTCTTTTCCTTTTTCAAAGTGCTGCACCAACTCAATCAATGCGTTTAATCCGCCTGCGGAGCCGCCAATTACAACTATGAATTTGGGTGGTATATGCTGATCATTCATTATTTAATGGAATATATATTATGGTTTGATATGGAGTAAGAACAGATTTGCAGGTCTTATTACCTGTTAAAGTTTAATAGTGAGTCGGTTTATATTTTCACTACAATTTTTAATGCATATAGTTTTATTCCTTCCTGCTTAATAAATTAAGATTTTAAACATCAGAGAAATATTTCAGCAAAATTCACTAAGCTGTTCCAATAGGAAAAAGCCACAAGGATGCATCAAAACCAGTTGATCTTATTGTAATCCGATTGATGCTATGCTATAAGTTTGCAAAAAGATTCTCGTGATTAAGAATGTATAACAGGCCTCGCCGTTTGTCTAATTCAGGGTATTAGCTATTTCCTATTTTGTTAACTGTAGGTACATTTGTTTATGCCTGACGATCATAAGGGATCTGCAGGTAAATTAAGTAAACAAATTTATCTGAGAACATTATGGAAAATTCAACACATCTCGGCCGCCGTCGCTTTTTAAGCATGGCGGCCCTCTCAGTCGCAGCAGCAGAACTTGGCACCGTAAACCTACTAAAAGCCAAAGACAAACCGGCTGCTTCAAGCAATCGTAAAAATAATAATTACACCAAAGCATCATTTGACGAGATTAAACAAGTAAAGGCGGGTGTGCTTAACGTAGGTTACGCCGAAGCAGGCCCGGCTAATGGCCAGCCTGTTATTTTGCTACATGGCTGGCCGTATGATATCCACAGCTATGTTGAAGTATCAGCTTTATTGGCCGATAAAGGTTACCGCGTTATTGTGCCACACCTGCGCGGTCATGGTACCACACAATTTCTATCAGGCAAAACACCAAGGAACGGACAACAGGCAGCTACCGCGGCAGATATTGTTGCATTTATGGATGCGCTGAAAATAGATAAGGCCGTTATCGGTGGCTTTGATTGGGGGGCACGTACAGCCAATATTATTGCCGCTCTGTGGCCCGAACGTTGTAAGGCAATGGTATCCGTAAGCGGTTACCTTATCGGTAGCCAGCAGGCAAACAGCAAACCGTTGCCGCCAAAGGCAGAGCTGGCATGGTGGTACCAGTTTTATTTCGCTACCGAGCGTGGCCGTTTAGGCTATGATGCCAACCGGAATGATTTTGCAAAACTGATATGGCAAACAGCCTCACCTAAATGGAATTTTGACGATGCTACCTTTGCCCGTTCAGCTGCTTCCTTAGCCAACGTTGATCACGTTGCTATCGTGATCCATAATTACCGCTGGCGCCTGGGCTTGGCAGAAGGTGAAACTAAATACGATGCCTTTGAACAAAAACTGGCCACCGGCCCTGCTATCACTGTACCAACTGTTACGCTTGAGGGCGATGCTAACGGCGCTCCTCACCCCGCCCCTGCAAGCTATGCCGCAAAGTTTACGGGAAAATACGTGCATCATAATATTACCGGCGGCATAGGCCATAACCTGCCACAGGAAGCGCCAAAGGCTTTTGCAGATGCCATAATAGAAGCTAATAATTTCGCATAATTACCAAATCATATTAAAAGAGGCTGTATCAAAAAGGATAATAACGAATTACATTTTGCGCTAAAAAACTCCGTGCCTCTTTGTGAAAATCTTTGTGCCTTTCGTGGTAAAATCAACCACAAAGAGCACGAAGATAGGGACACAAAAAGCACCGAGGCAATATTATTTGGTCATCTTTTTGATAAAATCGACTTTTGAGACAACCTCTTTTTCACTGTGACTATTTGCGATAAGTAAACAATTTTCAGGATCAGAAACACCTATTTCCGGCTACACAATTAACATTTTTGTTTATTTTCGTAACACAAACAGCGATATAAAACACATGAAACCAGACTCACAAAATGTAACAGACTATACGAATAACAATACCATATTTATGGTCTGGAATTTTAATGATGATCTGGATGTTAAAGATGTTTTCAGTAACGTTTGCAAACTGATCATCAACCTTAATAATTCTGCAAATGTGCGTTTCCCGGTTTCGAGGGCAAGCTGTGTAATGGGTATTGGTTACGAGGCCTGGCTCCGTCTTCAGCTGCCTGCTCCCTTACCTAAGGAATTGGCAAACTTTGTTCCTATCACTGGCGGGAAACACACGGCAGTTTCTTCCAAAGGTGACCTGCATTTTCATATAAGGGCTGATACCACCAGCATATGCTATGATATGGCAGAAGCGATAGCGGATATTTTAGCGCCGGTGGCAACCTGTACCGAAGAAATTCATGGTTTCAGGTATTGGGACAGCCGCTCTATTTTAGGCTTTGTTGATGGCACCGAAAACCCGCATGGGCAGGAAAGAGAGCTATTTGGCATGATAGGCGACGACGATCCTGATTACAAAGGTGGCAGTTATCTTTTCGTACAAAAATACATTCATGACCTGAAAGCGTGGAAAAACCTGTCAACCGAACAACAGGAAAAAGTAATTGGCAGGTATAAACCCAATGATATTGAAATGTCGGATGAAGTTAAGCCATCCAACTCACACATAGCCTTAGCCAATGTTGGCGACGATTTTAAAATTGTGCGCGATAATATGCCCTTTGGCAATATGGCCACCAATGATATGGGTACTTATTTCATTGCCTACGCAAGCACGTTCAGCACCGTACAAAAAATGCTGAACAATATGTTCATTGGCTCCCCTGCCGGGAATTACGACCGGATACTGGATTTCAGCACAGCAAAAACCGGCAGCCTGTTCTATGTACCAACATTTGATATGCTGGATGATTTTTCATAAAAACTGAGTGTTAATTTCCGTTTGATAAGCTCAGGATAAATGTACTTTTTTCAGGATTCAGCCTAAAAACTATATCACCATCTGGTTCTGTAAAGGAGCCTTTTAATGATTTTAAAGAATATCCCATCCCTTGAAAATTACAATCTATCTGATGCTGGTTAATTTTTTTGAAAGGCAATTTCGCTTTGTCGGATACAGTCAGATCCATGTACCAATTGATCGCCTTCTCGCTTTTGATACTCATTTTAATTTCGCGTTCATCCATATCTATTAAAAGCGTTCCGGCAACTGTTTTTAATGGCCAGGAGATATGCAGCTTACCTTTAACCGGGCTTGTCACTGTTGGATCCCCTCCCTCTAAAATAACTTCTTTACCGTCAACAATAGCTTTCAACCGCAGACCGGCCATTTGCTGCGCAGTGCTCCATAAATAGCCATCAACAAAAGGCAGGGTAAAAAAGGCACATTCGTTTGATGTTGCTTTTTCCTTTTCGTAAACGGATGGGAACTTTTCATTGAATAGATGAATATCCCTTATCCGCAGGGTATTGTTCTCCCACAATAAATTAGCGCGGTAAAATCTGCTATCAAACCAAACGGTTTTCCTGTCGCTGCCCTCTATATCTTTGTTTATGGTAACCGATGTCGCGGGTGTTACTTTATAATGCGCCTTAAACCATTCGCCGGATGCGGCTAAGGTTTCAACCTTGACTTTATGTTCGTCCCTCAGGCGGGCTATCAGGGGCATTTGCAGCTCCAATCCTTTTGCCATGGCATCCCAGGTGAAAGAGTTTTCCTGCCCGGCCTGCGTGTAGGCAAATTCCATGGCCTCGCCTTTAACAAACTCTTTAAAATACCAGTATACCCAAGTTGAATCACCTCCGCCAAATTTATAAACCGGTTCAAGCGTTACCACACCCTGGCGGGTTGTACCAAGACCATTATCGTACTGTCGAACCGGATCACTCCCCAGCATCCTGAATATAGGCACAGGAATTTGATTTGCAGCATGCTGGGCAGGCATATAAGAGTTAGTTTTACTCGGATAATAAGCCTGGTTCCAGTAGCCTCCCCAAAGCGTATATCCATCCGTGCCATACTGATCCTTACAATTGGCCGAAGCAACTATCTTGTATTTTACATAGAGATAATTCAGCGTATGAGCATCAATAAACCAGGAAGCAACCGACTTTGGATAATAACCGAATATCTTTTTAAAATCGCGCATATAAACATCAACCAGCTTTTCACGCTCTTTTGGCGTATACCCTGTGGAGAAGCCAATATTAGCGCGCCAGTCCCACGGGTAACGGCCCCGCCATTTTAAACCTGCATTTTCTACCAATGGCTGCGGTATTTCCCACCAGGCTCCTATTTCAAATGAATCACGGGGTAAGCTTTTTAACAGCTTCTGGTAGCGGGGATCGAGCAGGGCATCGTATTGTAATAAAAACGTACCGCCAAGTTTGTACTTTTTCATGATCGCTACCTGCTTAACCACAGTTTGGTAAAGCACATTTTCGGTAACACTTGTATCGCGCGGTTCAAGTAAACGGATAAAATTAACAATGTTCACTATCTTAGGTTGATCCTTCGGATCTCCGGGGCCATTGTTTATATTTTTAAATGAACTGAAGAAACAAATACCAGTTAAACCGGTCAGCGTTAACACAAATTGTTTTATTCTTAGCATCTATTTAATATTAGTTTTAGTCGGTAGCTGTTATATTTTTGATATAAAAATTGCAATATTTTTTATATCGAAAAGGTTTTTACTTAGCTTGTTCCCGGTAAAAATAACTATTTACATTATAACAAAGTACCTGTCATTAACTCAAAACTCAACTTATGCTAAAAGCATTTTCTACTGCGCTCATTTATAGTTGCATAATGTTATCACCGGTTGTCGGCATAGCAAAAGAATACCCGATCAGCACCCCCAAAATCAGTATGTTGCTTGATTATGGCAACAAGGCCAGTATCACCTCACTCACGATTAACGGCCAAAAAGTGATCACCAGCGCTGACGGAATATTTACATCGGTAAAGGTTGGTGGCATCATTTACTCATCGCTCCATTTAAAAGGCATCCCTCAATTGGTAAAAACCGGGAACGTAGTAAGGCTAACTGGAATAAGTTATGGCGATAAAAATTTGACCATTAATGAGAACTGGATATTTACCATCACCGGGAAATCAATAAAATGGACCCTGGAAAGAAGTTTATCCAAAGTGATAAACGCTGATGAAGCAGCTTTACCTGTCTTTAATTTCGATAGCATTAACACCTGGGAAGGCGCATACCAGGGCTATGGAGGGCTGGCATGGTTCTATTTATTCAATGAAAAATTATGTACTTACGGGGTTCACACCCGATCATCAGATTTCTGGAATAGCAAAACAAATAATGGCTTAAATATTACCGTGGATGCACCCGGCGAAAACGTTGCCATGAAATATAGCCGGACCAATGACGATAAACTGGCCTATACAGTTACCGTATCCGGCAAAGAATTACGCTTTAAATCAGACAGCGGAACAAACCGAAGAAGATTTATAAGACAGCGAACTGATGTGTGGGCCCCCTTTACCATATCCGCAGAAAAAAGCAGCGAAAGCATAACCCTAAGTTATTTTAATGTTGATGAGAAATACGGCCGCGGCAAGTTTAAAGGGGTTGATGGTACGGAGGTAAGCGCCGTGTTGAACACCATAGCCCGGATCGGCGTGATAGATTCACTGCATTTTGGCGGCAATAGCTGGCATACACCTTACGGGCCCATTTGCCTGCATGAGCAATATATTGGCTTGCTCGGGTTGGGGATAAATGACCCTAAGTATTTAGCTGGCTATCAAAGTTGCCTTGATTATTACTGTACCCACGCCATAAAACCTGATGGCAGGGTGTACCCGAGATGGGCCTACACCAATGAGGATGCGATGCCGGGGCAGTTTAATAAATATGGTTTTTATGAGGCTCAGTGGGGCATCCTGATGGATTCGAACCCCGATTTGGTTAGCAATATCGCCGATCTGTATGATATGACGGGTAATAAAACCTGGGTTAAAAGCCACCAGCTGGATTGCGAAAAAGCATTAGACTGGATATTGAAAAGAGATGGCAACAACAACGGTCTTGTTGAAATGACCAACGATAACTCCGGCGAGAAAAAGAGCAGCGATTGGATAGATATTATTTGGGCATCATACGAAAATGCTTTTGTGAACGCCAAACTTTACCATGCCTTAGTAAAATGGGCCGCTATTGAACACCAGTTAAACAACGGGCCCAAAGCAAAGTATTATGAAGATTTTGCAGCCATATTGAAAGCCAGCTTCAACAAACCGACCAAAGACGGCGGTTTTTGGGACGAGGAAAAGGGTTGCTACGTACACTGGCGGGATAAGGACGGGACCATCCATGGCCGTAACATGGTTACCCCGGTAAATTTTATGGCAATAGCCTATGGCATTTGTGATGACGCTGAACGGAAAAAGACAATTCTGAACAGCATTGAAGCACAGATGGAAAAAGAAAAGCTATTTTTCTGGCCCCTGGCCATGAACTCGTATGCACCGGGAGAAGGCAAAGAATGGCAGTTCCCTTTCCCCGGGTATGAAAACGGCGACCTGTTTTTATCCTGGGGATCAATCGGCGTGCAGGCTTACGCGGCTTATAGTCCTGCGCTCGCTATTAAATATGTGCGGAATGTTTTGGAACAATACAGTAAAGATGGCCTGGCATTTCAACGTTATGGCAGGATAAAACAAGATGGCCTTGGCGACGATATACTATCAGGGAACAGCCTGGCTATTGTTGGCTTATACCAATCTGTTTATGGCATAAACCCATTATATAATCGTTTTTACCTCGACCCTCATATTACACCAGATCTAAGCGGTACCGTGTTAAAATATAATTTCAGGGGTAAGCAATTAATTATAGGGCTTGATAGCGGCAGCTATTCGGTAGCTGATAAAATGTTTAAAGTTACCGCCAATACATCATTTGGGTTCAATGCCACAAAAACACAATTATCCTATTTTAACGAAAACAGCGCCGATGTTTCTCTGCAAGCTATCTCGGCTAAACGCTTAACCATCGCCATAAAAAGCTGGTCTGCTGATAAAATAGAATGGCAGCAAACCGCGTCAGCATCAATTAACTATATCCTCCATCAACTAAAACCTAATTCAACTTATATTTTAGTAGTTAATGGTGGAGCCGGAGTAAAAGTAAAAACCAATTTAAAAGGAGAGTTAACATTAAACAATAATCCAAAGTCAACCAATCAAATAATTACAATAAGTAAGATCTGATAATATTATTCCGAATGCTTATATAATATAAAGCAGATAAATAGATATTAGAAAAATATCTATTTATCTGCTTTTAATGCGTTTAGTCACTACATAAGTGTACTTATCGATACAACTTGATGTTTTGACGATACATATGATCGCTTGCTCAATGGTATGTATAGTTTTAAATCATAAACTATTTAATACTTATTAGGAGGAATCATATTATGGAAAGAAAATCATTTATATCAGGCGGATTAGCCGCATTAGGGTTTGCCGCAATTGCGCCATTTGCTAATTCCTGCAAAAAGGATAGTACTACAACAGCAACGTCTACCACCACCACAACCAGTAGTTCATCAAGCGATTCCTGCACAATTACCTCATCAGAAACTGCGGGGCCATACCCTACCCTTGTTCCTTCGTCATATGTACGCAGTAATATAGTTGATGGCCAAACGGGAGTTGCTTTAACCATCAAACTTACATTTACCAACACCAATAATAGTTGCGCTGCATTAAGCGGCGCATTGGTTGATATCTGGCATTGCACAGCTTTAGGCTACTATTCAGAATATACCGATACACCCGGCGGCTCTTATGCTTCTGTTGATTATACCGCGTCGCATTTTTTAAGGGGACGGCAAACTACTGATACCAATGGGTTAGTTACGTTTACCAGTATTTTTCCCGGCTGGTATTCGCCAAGGGCACCGCATATACACGTGCATGTGTATAATTCGGCCGGTACTTCTTTGCTGATCACCCAGATCGCTTTTCCTACTGACGTTTGCAATACGGTGTATACAACAGTTTCCCCTTATTCAGATCGTGGCGTACAAGATACGGCCAATACAGTCGACATGGTTTTCAGCGATTCACTGGCAAATGAATTGTCAACGGTTACCGGAAGTGTTTCTGCAGGATATGTATTAACCATCAACATCGGCGTACCTGCCTAACATCTATCTTATGTCGAAAGGGATAATCCGGTTAGCGTACCGCAAAGTGATCAATGCAGATTCGCAGAATGCATGGGAGAAGTATGTATCCGATGCCACATTTCAGGAATACCTGATCCAGTCGCAAAATTACAACACTGATAAAAAGTATTTCACTTTTGCGGAACTGAGGCAACATGTACCTAATGCGGATAAGCTGCACTTTTTAGTGAGCGCATCCGTGATCAATTACCTGAAACAACTGAATGGTAAGGTGCCCGACATCCTGAATAACCTGGGTAAAGTTTTTCTGCCATTTAAAAATTACAAGTTTGAAATTATCGATTCAGATATTCGTGACAAGTCCAGGCATCGCATTGCTGTAGAATTTATCAGCGAACCCCTTACCTGGATTGATACGGTAGGAAACCTGCTGCTGGTGGCCTTTACAGGAACTGTACCGGAAAGCAACCATGGCATTTTAACAGAAATGTTTACTATGCAGCCATTTTTAAGTATTCACAGTTTAAAGCAGGAGGAGATCTATGATACCGCAATCTAAAGGGAAACTATTTTTGGCAGATGAACGGGGGCTGAACCAGCTGGACTGGTACCGCAGTTACAACACCTTCAATTTTGGGAATTATCAGCATGAATATAAAGCACCTTTCAGTGATCTGTATGTTTTGAACGATGATACGCTGGTTGGGAGGAAAAGCATCAGCATGGATGTAGAAAAACATTCGGCTGTTATCCTTATTCCGGTAGTAGGCGCTATAGAATATATGGATAGTTTGGGCAATATAGGCCTGATTAAACCCGGCCATGTACAATTATTAGATCTGCCCGCGGGTTCCCGTTTCCAGGTTAACAATCTGTACAAAAAAGAAATGGTAAACTTTTTACACCTGTGGATTAAAGCCAATAAACCCAACCAGCAGCAGAGATTTGCTTTTGACCTGCCCGGGAATAAGAACCAATTGATAGAGATTTTTAAACTAAACAATGCCATTGGTTACGTAGGGCAGTTTAACGGGCGTGCCGAAGCTACACTCCGTGCATCCAACCCTGATAACTTTTTGTTCGCATTTGTTATTGACGGCGTATTTGAAGTACAATACCGCTTAATGCACGCCAGGGACGGGTTTGTTTTATGGGAGCTAAACGAAATTGACATGGAGGCATTGTCCAACGATGCAGTGATCATGCTGCTGGAAATTGGTAAGATAACTAATCACAGAAACCTTAAAATAGTCAAATAAAGCATTCTTTTAAAGAGAAAACCTTTAATTTCAATGAAGACTCTCTGCAATATTAAGGCCGAGAACCTTTGAAAACTTTGCTGCACCAGCACGATCTCAGTTACCATATAAAAATCACCCGACATACTTTTAACCCGAACCACTTTCGCGTTCGAATGACTGTACACATTTCTTTGTACGTTAAAGTTTATATCTTTTTGGCCTAAAATGTATAATTTATGTCCTTTGAGACAATTAATAAAAAGTGTAAATTTGGTATATGATCGTTGATAATCAGCAAAGAAAGCAAGTAGTAATTGTAGCCATGTCTGGCATCACGCTGCTTAATTTTGCAGGCCCGGCTGATGTTTTCACTACTGCCGATAAATGTTTGAGCGCGTCAGGCTCCAAAGCAGGCTACGATGTTTTGATTGCATCTCCAACTATCGACAAAAAGATCAGCACCTCAACAGGCATGGAGATAGTTTGCCAATATTGCGCAATGGAAATTAAAACGCCTATTGATACGCTCATAGTAGCTGGTAACGATTTCAACACTTTAAAAAAACCGCAACACCATGATTTTTATGATTGGCTGGCATTCATAAATAAAAATAACACACGCCGCATCGGGTCGGTTTGTGGCGGGGCATTTTCGTTAGCCGAAGCAGGTTTATTGAACGGGAAAAAAGCGACAACACATTGGCAATTGAGCGACAGGTTAAAAAAGGAATATCCTCTTGTAGATGTAGACAGCACAGCGTTTTACACAAGTGACGGGAATATATACTCTTCTGGTGGAGTGTCCTCAGGGATTGACCTTGCGCTTGCTTTGGTAGAGGAAGACCACGGAAAAGATATTGCTATACAAGTAGCCCGGAAACTGGTTTTTTATTTAAGCAGGCCCGGTTTCCAGGTTCAGTTTGGCAATTTGCTGCCCGTTTACGAAAGCTCAAACATTGCCCAAAAACTACATGACTGGTTTGTTAAAAATCTGCATGAAGCATTAGATGTAGTTAGTATGGCTGAACATTTAAATATGAGCCCAAGAAATTTTACGCGGGTATTTCATAAGCAAACGGGTCTACCTCCCGCTAAATTTATTGAAAAACTCAGGGTTGAAATGGCTCGAAAATATTTGGAAGATACGGACATGCCCCTTGAATGTATAGCAGAAAAATGCGGCCTCGGCGGCCTGGTTTCAATGAGGCGGACGTTTTTGAGGCATTTAATGACTACCCCGTCAGATTATCGCCGGGCATTCAGAACATCGCTCAAAATAGATGGCATTAGTGATATACTTCAACCCAGCTTATATCATACAAATTAATTAAAGAAAATACCGGCCTCAATTTAAAATATGCAGCTATTGGCTGTACGTTAACGGGCATGTTATGTCCTTATTTATTTAACTTAATACATACAAAATGAAAATTGCAATTAATGGATTCGGCCGCATAGGCAGAATGACCCTCAGGGCTTTACAAAACAAACCAGAAATAGAAGTTGTAGCTATAAACGACCTAACGGATATTAAAACATTAGCCCACCTGCTCAAATATGATACCGCACATGGGCGATTCCCGGGTGAAGTTGTTGTTGACGATGACGCTATGATAGTAAATGGAAAAAGCATCCGCTTATTAAGTGAAAGGGATCCCGAAAAACTCCCATGGAAAGATCTGGGTATCGATGTGGTTATAGAATCAACCGGGCGTTTTACAGATAAAGCTTCGGCAACTTCACATATCAAGGCCGGTGCAAAAAAAGTATTGATCACTGCGCCTGCTACCGGTGGCGTAAAAACCATTGTACATGGTGTTAATAACGAAATTATAAGTGACGATCTGATCTATTCAACCGCATCCTGCACTACGGGCAGCATAGCCCCTATCTTATCTATACTGGATAATGAATTCGGGATCGAATCCGGTTATATGATCACCATTCATGCATTCACAGCCGATCAAAACTTGCAGGATGCACCTCATAAAGACCTGAGGCGGGCACGTGCAGCATCTTATTCCATCATCCCTACAACCACAGGTGCCGCCAAAGCCATAGGGGATGTATTGCCGAACTTAAAAGGTAAACTGGATGGCTACTCCTACCGCGTACCGGTAATTGATGCATCAATAGTAGATCTATCCATCAACTTAAAAAAGGAAGTATCAGTCGCCGAGCTGAACAACCTGTTTAAATACTATGCCGAAACCTCGCTCAAGGGCATTATGGAATATACTGAGGAACAATATGTATCATCGGATATCCTGGGCAATACGCATTCATCAATTGTTGATGGCAGCCTTACCAAGGTTATTGACAAACTGGTGAAAGTTGTAGCCTGGTATGATAACGAAGTAGGTATCTCTAACAGGATAGCGGAATTGGTAAGCCAGCTGTAAGGCAAAAGAAAATAATAACAATTGCCAACTCTGTAATGAATTTATGATGGAGCTGGCAATTGTTATAGCTTCAATCGAGGTTAAAGTAGAACCGATTAAGGAAATAGATAAAGATTCTATCGGCTATTTAATAGCTGCTTTTGCAATATAACCGGTTTCCTGCAATATAAAATCGACAATTGGGGCCGGATTAGGCAGACTATGCGGGTGATGCTTGAATCCAGGCTTGTGTATTACGGTGATATTTCCGTTCAATGCCTTTACCTTTTGCTCAAACAGCAGGGTATTTTCTTGCGGAATCACCTGTTCATCCGCATCGGCACAAAGTATTAGTATAGGGTATGTGCCCTTTACAATCTGTTTTACCTTATCAACCGGGCTGCCTTTAAAATTCATTATATCGCTGTCAGTAGTCAGGTTATAATCTTTTTTAAAAGCCAGAAACATTTCATCTTTCATATCAGGCTTATTGATAAACTGCGCTGCCCACGACGGAATATTCAATAAAGGATTATCAACATACACACAGGCAACTTTTTCGGGATTTAAAGCAGCCCAGTTAAATGCATAAATACCGCCGCGGCTCATGCCTTCCAGTACTGCTTTTTTAGCGAGCCCTGCTTTGTGTAATAATTTATAATAGCCGTCCCAATCGGCAATGGCCTCGTTATTGCCCAGCAGCTCCGCCGCATCGTAATAAACAATGTGAAAACCTTGCTGTAACAATGCAATATCAGTTTGTGGCTCATGCCCCCAGAAACGTGCGCGCCAAACCCATGGATGGCCCTTGGCAGCAAATTTGGGCTTTGCTATTTTACAGTTTCTTCCGTTAAAAGTAAAATCAGCGCATTCATAGCCATAAAACGAACTTTGCTTTAATGGCATAGTAAGGCTTTTGAATATATCAAAATCCTTATCCCGCTCTTGCGCTATTACCCGGTAAACGTTTTGCGCCATAATACCTGCACCAATTTTATCCGGATGCAGTTTATCGGGCATATTAGCTTCCTTATTTACAAATGGCGAGTGCATATCAATAACTTCCACATGCTCGTCATAAGCTACCTTTTGTATCTTCGGATTGATCTGGTTTACGATCACAGGATCCCAAATACCGGCTGTATCTTTTAAAAACGTGGCCATAGCCAGCAATAAGATAACACGCGGGTGCGATGGCAGCTGCGTAAATGAATGAATAAATTCTTTATAATCCTGCTCGTATTGATCCAGATGTGTGCGGTTAATTAATTTTGAGTCGTTCCCGCCCAGGTCAATAATTACCACATCCGGGTTATCAGCCAGGGCATCCTTATATTGTTTGGTTTGCCAGTAAGGGTTATCGCCTTTACGTATTAAAGTAGTAGCGCTTACACCATAATTTGTTACCTGGTAGTGGTTTCCAAGCATGTTCTGCAGCTGGGCCGGATAACAATTCTGTTCCCTATTCTCGATAAGGGCACCATAAGTGATGCTGGCACCTATGCAGGCTACTTTTACCTTGCCGTTGGTTTGCGCATGAACCACTAATCCGCTAAAAATAAGAATCGCTGAAATCAAATATTTCATTTATCAATCTATTAAAATATATCTAATTATGGGCAGCATTTCCTGAAGATAGCTCATCTATCTAAAATTAGACCAGGGCATATGATTCAATAATTAGTTACTGCAAAAAAATGCTGGCGCATTAATTAACGCTTAATAAAAAAATAATAACGGGGTTGAAAATAAATAAAATATTTCAGCTTACTTATGAGTTTCAGGTAAAAGCATATCCAGTAAATGCTCTGTGGCGGCTTTAATGTTCAATTAGTAAGCAGAAATCTATTTGTTCTTTCATTGGTTTTTACTCTTTTTAAAATGCCCGGTTTTATCAATGAACCATTTTTCATGTGATGTCTCGGTTTCAGCACTGTTTTCAGTTTCATTCATGATATATTCATGCTGAAGAATTAATGTTAAGTTTTGATTGATAATAGAATGCCTGTCGGCAAACCAGGGATAATGCCCCGAAGGATCAGCTATTGCTATATTGATAGCATCAATAACTTCAAGATTATAAGTTAAAGTAACTAATTTTACGCCATTGAAATATATCGATTGTATCTCTACAACAATAAATTTGGGCTTCTTTACAATTAAATTCCAGGCTCCTTTGTAATTCTTTTCAACTAAGTTGAAAGTTGAATCTACTCGTTCGTCGTCAAGCCCGCCCCCACCAATGGTAGTCGGTATTCTTGTAAAGGACAAATTAAATAATTTCTTGTTCTTAAACTCAGACAAATCAATTGAATCGAATTCACGATTATAGGCTTCTGATTTAAATGGGAACTTGATTTTTGGCAAACTATCCAAATGAAGCATCAGCTTACCACTATCGGTTGTTGGCAGCAACTTAACAGCTATCTTAACATCGGTGTCCTTTTTAATTATTTGAATATTAGTTTGACTGCTTTTGTGTTTGCATGAAATTAGAAGCAGAAGAAATAGTGAAATTAAAATTGTTAAATATTTCATCTAAAAGGCAGCTATTTGCAATAGCTTCACTAACATAATAGAAAATTGCTGAAATAAAAAGCCTCACAAACAGTTGCACAACCACCAACCATCACAAAAAGGTTATTCCATGCTCTATGATGAAGAAACCCGTTATCCATTAGAATATAAGCTTATTTTAGATAGAGCGGAACCCATGCAACTTTAAATTTTCAGGAAGTTTTAAGCAAGAAAAAAGGCTTTTAGAAATTGATCTAAAAGCCTTTTCATTTTCAGGTAAGCGCTTACTGAAGTTAATTAACTTTCTCCCAAACATCTTTTCCAAAAGCCAAAACCTTGGTAACGCCACCGGAATTGTTACCGGTAAACTGGAGGGTAAAGCCAGGCTCTGCTTTTGCAAAAAAGTCTGATGTGCTCGCGGCTGCAAAATCAATTTGTTTGTTATCCCATAGCTGCTTTAAAACTAAGCCATTGCCGTTAGAGCTGATTTGTATATAAGTTCCTTTTTTGTTTGCGGCCTCATATTTGCCTTCAAATTTTTTCAACTCCTGTGCAGTTAATTTTATTTCAACAGGGGCATGGTAGTTATTACTTCTAACCCAAACATCTGTTCCAAAAGCCAAAACCTGGGTAATGTGGCCTGCATTGTCGCTGGTAAACTGGAGGGTAAAGCCGGGAGCGGTTTTTCCAAAAAAGTCTAACGGGCTCTTTGCTGCAAAATCAAATTGTTTGTAATCCCATAATTGCTTTAAAACTAAACCACTGCCGGTAGAGGATATTTGTATAAAGCCTGCTTTTGGGTCTTTCATCTCGTAATAGCCCTCAAACTTTTTCAGGTCATGTGCAGTTAATTTTACCGCAACAGGAAGATGGTAGCTATCACTTCTAACCCAAACGTCTTTTCCAAAGGCTAAAATCTGGGTAATGAGGCCTGCATTGTCGCTGGTAAACTTAAGAGTGAATGATGGGTTGTCTTTTGTTGAAAACGTTAACGGGCCGGTAGATGTAAAGTCAATTTGCTTGTCATTCCATAATTGTTTTAAAACTATGCCATTGCCGGTCGCAGTAATTTGTATTACGGCCGCCCCTTTGGTGCCTTTCATCTCGTAATAGCCCTCAAATTTTTTCAGATCCTGAGCAGTTCCGCTCACGTTTTTCTGTAGAGCACTCACGCTTAATGGGTTAATTAAGCAATAACTGGCCGCAACCAGTAACAACACAAACGCATATTTGTACGCATTTGCGTTAGGTGATTTTTTTAAATTCATCATTTTGATACGAAGTTTAATTTTTGAAGAACTATATAGACTGGTTAATTGGTTTACCTGGTTGAGTTTAAGTGAGCTGTGCAGAATGCTAAGCTGATAGCCCTTTTTATCAACGCCACTGTTAATTACTTCGGCATCCGCAATGTATTCGTGATTGAGCTTGATGCCGCGTTTTAAGTATAACAACAGTGGGTTGATCCATAGTATGGCATGCACCAATTCGGCAAACAATATATCTATACTATGCCACTGCCGTATGTGCACATTTTCATGCGCAATGATCTGCTGGAGTTCATTATCGTTAAAAAGTTCTTTGTTAATGGCCAGGTAATTGAAGAATGAAAACGGAGCAGTTCCATCAAAAGCGCAATAGTAAATACCATCTATATATTGTTTATCGGTGTTTTTGATCAGGATACTGATTTTAAGTACTTTTATGATCGATCTTGCCAGTAAAACAATACTAACTAATAAATAAGCACCGGCTAAAATTTGCATCAGCGAAGGAGGTGTAAAGCCCTGGTTAAAGGCAACGTAAGCGGTGTTAACGGGTTTTGTAATCATTTGCGAATTACCAATAGTTGTGTACAGGCCGTTTAACGGGTTGGCCGTTGTTATCTGGCGCTGGATCGGCTCGAAATGCGGAGAACTCAACTCTGGCAAAAGAGGCAAAAACAGCGATAGTACTAAACTGAATAGTAGGTAAAACCTATTCTGCTTAAACGACTTATAGTTTTTGAGCACCAATAAATAAAACAGGAACAATATGGATATCACCACATTGGCCTTTAACAGGTACATAACTAATGGTTCCATGGTACTGAAATTTATTTGTTCTTATCCTCTATCATTTTAATGATCTCTTTTAGTTCATCTAAGGATACTTCATCCTCCTCGGCAAAAAACGATACCACGTTTTTCATGGAATTGCCAAACAGCCCGGCTAAAAGCGGCCTTACAAACTTCCTGGTGTATTCCATCTTAGATATTATCGCCGCATAACGGTAAGTACTTCCAAAATCTTCAAATTTTAAAAAGCCCTTGTCGGCCAACCGGCGCATCATGGTTGCTACGGTGTTGATGTGGGGTTTTGGGTCGGGCAGGTCGTCGCGCACTTCCTTAACAAAGGCCTTTTTTAACTTCCAAACCGCCTGCATTATGGCTTCTTCTTTTTCGCTTAGTCGTTTCATAATACAAGTATAAAACTATTATTGTAATTATACAACTACAATTGTAGTTTTTATAAACATTTTTAGTATACCTTTTGGCGAGATATCAGATTTGTGCAGTTTTATTTCTTGATCTATAGGAGTTTACACATTTTGTTAGTATAGTTTAGAAAAACCGATGGTGCCCTCGAAGTGTATCTCCATTGTTGACAATCGCCAACGAAAAAGGCCCTTAGACTATCTCTAAAGACCTTTATTTGTATTTAGGTGGAACTTAAATAGGGTGAAGTTAGCGGGCGTTAGGCGCACATAATCCAGTATAGCTGATAATCGCTGTTTTGAAACCGGGGCCATCGGCGCTAAAATAGAGGTAAATATTTGCACGCTGGCACCCGTTCCACCTGAAACCTCAAGTCGGTAAATGTTTGCAGCTTGTTTATGGAAACGATCAAAACTCAACTCATCCTGCACCCATAATAATATCAGGATGCCAATTGCCAACCCAGCAGTGAGGCCGGCGATGTTTATGAAGGAGTAAAATTTGTTTTTTAACAAATTCCGTCAGGCCGTTTTGATGTAGTTTTTATCATTGGATTTGGTTCAAAAGTCCATTACCAAAAAAATGAAATACTAACTTACCCCATAAAACCCAATATTCCAACTAAGCGGACTAAATTGCCCCCCCCCAAAAAAAACACTGATTATATGGATATAAAGTAAAGTTGCGGCATTCAGCCCTTAGGGGAAGCTTCCCCCCCGTTCTCCGACTACATTGAAATGTCAAATATTAATGCACAAAAAAAGCCCCGCGGACGTGCGGGGCTTTGCTCCTGAGCCTGGACTCGAACCAGGGACCCTCTGATTAACAGTCAGATGCTCTAACCAGCTGAGCTACTCAGGAATCATTTTCCGGTTTGGAGTGTGCAAAAGTAGGATTTCCGGCGAAACTTCACAATATTTCACAAAAAAAAAATTACAAAATATCAATATCAATTAATATTCAGGCATTTAATTTTATCTGTTGGTATTTAAATCTAACATTTAGTCAATATAAATAAGCTCCTTCAGCTAATTTATAAGGTAATTTCACAATATTTGCCCCCGGAAAAAAAATATACATTTCAGCATGAGTTTAGTTGTTATTGGTACCGTAGCGTTTGATGCTATTGAAACACCCTTTGGTAAAACAGATAAAATTGTTGGCGGCGCAGCTACCTACGCAAGTTTAGCTGCATCATATTTTTATGATAAGGTTAAAATTGTAGCTGTGGTGGGTGATGATTTCCCGCAAAGCGAGATAGAGGATTTTCATAATCATAACATCAGCACCGAAGGATTGCAGGTAAAGGAAGGCGAAAAATCTTTCTTTTGGTCAGGAAAATACCATAACGACATGAACAGCCGTGATACGCTGATAACCGAATTGAATGTATTAGCTGATTTCGACCCCATTATCCCTGAAAGCTACCAGGATTGCGAATACCTGATGCTGGGCAATCTTACCCCACAGGTACAGCAAACCGTTATTAAACGCCTTAAAAACCGCCCTAAGCTTATTGTAATGGACACCATGAACTTTTGGATGGACATTGCTATGGACGACCTGTTGGAAACCATAAAGCTAATTGATGTATTAACTATAAACGATGCTGAAGCACGCCAATTATCCGGCGAGTTTTCTTTAGTAAAGGCTGCCCGCAAAATATTACAGATGGGGCCAAAATACCTCATCATTAAAAAGGGCGAGCATGGCGCGCTGTTGTTTAGCGATGACCTGGTATTCTCTGCACCTGCATTACCATTGGCTGATGTATTTGATCCAACCGGCGCAGGTGATACCTTTGCAGGCGGTTTTATTGGTTACCTGGCAAAAGTAGGCACCATCAACTTCAATAACATGAAGAATGCTATCATATTCGGCTCAGCACTGGCATCATTCTGTGTAGAGAAATTTGGCACTGAAAAGATCAGGAACTTAAGCCAGGAAGAAATAGCTGCACGGGTAAATGAATTTGTTACACTATCGCAGTTTGCCATTATAGCGTAATTCTTACAATCGCTATAAAACAACCAACTGTTATAGTCGTTTTTGCAAATATATAAACGCAACAATTATGAAATACAGGGAACTTGGCAATACAGGCGAAAAATTATCGGCCATAGGCTTAGGCTGCATGGGCATGACCCACGCTTATGGCGATCGTGACGACGCGGAATCAATAAAAGTACTGGAACTGGCGCTCGACCTGGGCATTAATTTTTGGGATACTGCCGATATTTATGGGCCGCATACTAATGAGGAATTGATCTCGAAAGTACTGGCACCCAACCGCGATAAGGTTTTCATAGCTACCAAGTTTGGTTTCCTTCCTAAAAAGGATGGCGAACGTAGTTTTGATGCGTCCCCGGTTTATGCCAAAAAAGCTGTGGAGGCAAGTTTAAAACGTCTTAAAGTTGATGTGATCGATTTGTATTATGTGCACCGTATCGACCCAACTATTCCACTTGAAGAAATGATAGGCGGCATGACCGATCTGGTTAAAGAGGGGAAGGTACGCTACCTCGGCCTTTCCGAGGCATCTGCCCAAACATTAGAACGCGCATGCAAAGTTCACCCTATTGCTGCGCTGCAAAGCGAATACTCCTTATTAACCCGTGATGCCGAATCAGAGATCATCCCAGCTTGCCGCAAACTGGGGATTGGGTTTGTACCATTCAGTCCGCTTTCAAGAGGCTTATTCAGCGCTACCCTACCGACTGATGCCAGCGAATTAAAGGCTAATGATTTCAGGCATTCGATCCCACGCTTTAGCGGCGAATATTACGAAAACAATACCAAGCTTGCAGCAGATTTTGCAGGCATAGCTCACGATAAAGGCTGTACGCCCTCACAACTTGCCTTAGCATGGGTGTTAGCGCAAGGTGATGATATCATTCCTATCCCCGGCACAAAAAAAACAAAGTATTTAAAGGAGAATGCTGCTTCGGTTGATGTTATATTAAGCGATAGTGATTCTAAAGCAATTGAGGCAGTGATAAAGAAATACCCAAACATCGGCCCCAGGTATACCGAAGCTGCAATGAGTATGGTTAACAAATAACCTTATTTTAGTTTAGCTACGGCTTTAAATCTTTCAAAAACTTCATGTGTATGCGGAGCATCTATGAGCTCATCGGTAAGGTCCTGCCCTGCCCAGTGCTCATAGTGCTTGCCATTGCGCCAAAGGCGGCTTTCGCTTACATCGTAAATTATGCCTTTGTAAGCCACCCATATTTCGGGCTTATCCTGCCCGTTGCGCAGGGCCAGCTGCGATTTAGTGTACTCCGGCAAACTTGTCATAATGAACCTTTATAGCCCTCTTTTTAAAGTACTCGAAAAAGCCGATATTCATGAGCAGCAGCGCCAGCAAATAAAAATGATCCTCAATAGGTATAGTACCTACCCGCCTGCCCAGCATTTCGGTATTATTGTACATAACAACCGGCAAACTGGTAAGTATGCCGTTAATAATATAAAATGGTATTAGCGCTACCGCATAAGTTATATATAAGCGATTGAGCCACCGCACCTTGTAAATAAACTGGAACAATACCACCAAAAATGCCGCCAGCGTAAAAGCAACCCGGGTATACATGCGGTGATGATAAAATATGAGTACCAGTATTGAGAAGATAATAATGAGGTTTGATATGATACGGGTAAGGCGCATTTCCATTTCCCGTTTTATATAATAATTTAAACAGGCATAAATAAATATACAGGCAAACGGCACCGTTAAAAAGAAGAGCACCTCCTCAACAGGTAAGTGTAAAATAGCCGGACCGGTTACATAATTGCTATTAAAGCTCCATACACCTTTTAGTGTAAAAAGCACATCCCAAAACAAGAAAACCACGCCTGTAACGGCCATGCCCGGCCAAATGTATTTCCAGCTTTTGTGAAACTGCACTTTTTTATCAAAGGATAAGGCAACAGGAAAAAGTAATGTAAAGAAATTAATAAGTAAATAGGTAAACTTCATTAAAAAACGGTTAACAGCTTAATATAGGCTTTTTTCGGAAATTTTACAGCATAGGTGCACTGTAAAATGCGAATTTATTAAATAGTATTGAGCTTTTGCCTGATTAGCGCGGTGCAGTAAATAGACACTTTGCGGGTATCAGAAATACGGATGCGTTTTTGCATTAGCGTGGCGGCAGATATACCTGTTATTTTTTTAAACAATTGCAGATAATAGCAATAAGCAATATATACGCCCAACCGGCAGCCATGAGGCAATCGCTTTATCCCTTCAAAACCATCATCAAAATCCTTTTTTATGTCGGCCTCAATGCGTTGTTTATCTGTCTCCGTAAAATTCTTAAAATCGATACCGGGAAAATAGGTACGGCCGCGTTCTTCCAGATCAGCTTTTACATCCCGCAAAAAATTAACCTTTTGAAATGCCGAACCCAGGCTGCAGGCATTTGGCAATAATTTATGGTATAATTGCTCATCATCGCCACAAAAAACTTTAAGGCACATCAGGCCTATCACCTCCGCCGAACCAAAGATGTAGGTTTTGTAAGCCTCGGTATTATAGGTCTTTTTATCCAGGTCCATCTCCATTGATAGCAGGAAAGCATCTATCAGTTCCGGGGCTATTTCATAATCATTTACTACCGCCTGGAAAGAATTTAAGATAGGATTTAAACTGATTCTTTGTTCAATGGCCTTAAAGGTTTCCAGCCTGAAATCACTGATCAGTTGCTGCTTATCATAATAATGGAAGGTATCAACTATTTCATCAGCAAGGCGCACAAACCCGTAAATGGCATAAACCGGGTTTCTGATTTTTTTATCGAAAGCTTTTATTCCCGTGCTGAATGAAGTGCTGTATTTGCTGGTTACCAATTTGCTGCATTCAAAGCAGGTTTCATTATACAGGTTCATTTTTCTGTGTGCGCGTTTTTACAATATTACAAAACTACGCCGGGATTTGTTTTTAAACTGCCACAAACTATTTACTACCTTAGGCGCTGAAAACAAATGGATAAGGGTAAACACATAGTAGTTATCGGCGCTGGCTTCGCCGGGTTATCAGCTACCTGTGTGCTGGCAAAAGCAGGCTTTAGGGTTACAGTACTGGAAAGGAACGACCAGCCCGGTGGCCGTGCAAGAGTATGGGAGCAGGATGGGTTTAAGTTTGATATGGGGCCAAGCTGGTACTGGATGCCGGATGTTTTTGAGAATTTTTTCGCCCTGTTCGGTAAAAAACCACAAGATTTCTATGAGTTAAAAAGGCTCGATCCCGCTTACCGTGTTTATTTTGATAAAGATGAGGTTGTGGATATACCCGCCGACATGCCCGAACTGGAAATACTTTTTGAAAGCATAGAACCCGGCAGTAGTAATAAATTAAAGCAATTTTTAGCCCAGGCCAAATACAAATATGAAGTTGGTATGGGCGAGTATGTTTTTCGGCCGTCGCACACGCTGGGAGAATTTATTGACTGGAACCTCATCCGCAAGAGCTTTAGCATGCAATTGATTACCAGTATGAGCAAACATGTGCGCAAGTATTTTAAGGACCCCAGACTGATAAAACTGCTGGAATTTCCTGTACTCTTCCTCGGTGCCAAACCGCAGGATACCCCAGCCATGTATAGCATGATGAATTATGCCGACCTTGTGTTGGGCACCTGGTATCCTATGGGCGGCATGCATGAAATTGTAAAAGCAATGGTTAATGTTGCCGAAGATTTGGGGGTTGATATCAAACTAAATACTGAGGTTACCAAGATAGATGTGACCGATAGCTTGGTTAGTAAAATCCAAACCAGTAAAGGCATTTTTAATGCTGACTTTGTAATAGCCGGTGCCGATTATGAGCATGTGGATCAGCAATTAATAGCAGAGCCCAACCGCAATTATGACAGCAAGTATTGGGATAGCCGTACTATGTCGCCATCGGCATTGTTGTTTTATATAGGCATAAATAAAAAACTGGGTGATATAAAGCACCATAATTTGTTTTTTGATGAGGACTTTGAGCAGCATGCCAAAGAGATCTACACTACTCCAAAGTGGCCGGAGAAACCGCTATTTTATGTTTGCTGCCCTTCAAAAACTGATGATACCGTAGCACCTGCGGGATGTGAGAACTTATTTTTCCTGATCCCATTAGCCCCCGGACTGGAAGATAGCGAAACTCTGCGCGAATCATATTTCAATCTGATAGTAAACCGCTTTGAAAAGATAACTGGCGAAAGCATTAAAGATCACATTATAGTTAAACGTAGCTATGCCATGAATGACTTTAAGGCCGATTATCATTCATTTAAAGGAAATGCCTATGGGTTGGCGAATACTTTAGGGCAAACGGCTTTCTTTAAACCAGCCATGCAGGCAAAACATATTAAAAATCTGCTATATACCGGGCAGTTAACCGTACCTGGGCCGGGTGTGCCGCCCGCGTTGATATCCGGGCAGGTTGCTGCGGGGGAAGCAATGAAGTATTTTAAGGAATAATTAAACCGCTTGCCATTTCGACCGTAGGGAGAAATGACAATTTGGGTGTTATTAATTCCCACGTAGAGATGCAATACTTTGCGTCTCCGCCATGTTCAATCAAATACATCATTCCCCACCGTAATTGCACAAGAGACGCAAAGTATTGCGTCTCTACGGGGAAAATCCGGACAAAAAAATAGCCCAGCGATATTGCCGGGCTACCAATTGCTGTTGAGTCGCTTTATCAATAGTTAAGAGCTCATGGTATGGTACATATAATTACCGTTGCTTGGTGGAGCAGTTTGTAATTGTTTGAGTATACCATCAACAACCTTAGGGAGGTCGTCAACATTCTTTTTAGGGTCGCTATGTACTTCGCCAACACCGAAGCCGCGCCATACTACTTTTCTTGTTCTTCTATCTATCAGATCTATAATTAAAGTACCTTCTTTATAATGTTCCTGGTCGGCATAAGTTATACCGCCCGAGTAGGCAAACGGAGCTCCGAAAGCATAGTAATACGGGCGGTATCCATATCCCCAGCCACCGTAGAAACCACCGCCCCAGCCGCCGTATCCACCCCAGCCTAATCCCCAACCAGCATAGCCGCCGTAGTAACCACCGTAATTGCTGTAATAAGTTGTTCTTGAACCTCTGCCAATGGTAGTTGTATAGCTAATCAACAGGTCGGGCTGTTTTTGCTGCAGGCTTAAACCTTTGCTTTGCAATGCAAGAGTTGTTGCATCCTTAATATTGGCATCTGCTGTGCTGTTAAGGCTTACTACACCATTAACCTTTGCAGTGCCCGCGGGTATCCATGCAAAAGTGCGGTAACCGCTCATATTGGTTTTGTTAAGGCCGGCTGTATAATAGTTGTAACTGGTGCAGGCTGATAACCCCGACAGGATTACAAATAACAGCCCTAAGTAGATCGATCTTTTCATGGTTCGTAGCCCCTCGTTGAATTATATAGTCTTAGACAACTTTACTGTAAAAGGTTTAATCACTAAATTAAATAATTTTTAAATAAAACCATCGCTACACAAATCTATCAAATTGCCAGCCAAAGTAACTGGCCCACAGGTAATTTTTTTGATATAAATTGGGCGGAGAAAATTCCTAAAATTTCTAAATCTCGCCTTCCCGCTTTCTTACAAACCATTCAGTACTTAGTAATACCAATATCAGCGCAAAGATCCATTTTACATCAATCATATCACTATAATGCTTATCCTGGTAAACAACGGTTTTAATATTATCGTTTTTGCGGATCAGATCAGTGAGCTGATTTATTTGTGATGGCAACAGCATTTGTCCGCCGGATTGTTTGGCGATATTGTTTAATAACTGATGATTAGCTGCGCTTTGGCGCGTTTCAAGGTTGAGGGCTTTTACGGTTAGTTGTCCGTTTGCCGTAAATGCTCGCGGACCAACTTTTGTTGACGCAGAATAAGTATACTCCCCTACCGGTAACGCGCCTGCATCCAGTTGATAACTCTGCCCGCTCCGGGTAAACAGGAAGCTATAGTTTTTTCCTTCCGCGCTTTTCAGGTTGATCTTTACATCTGGCGTATTAATCAGCTCGAGCGCGTCATTGTATAGTTCCGCGTTCAGGATCACATTTTCGCCTTCATCAAACACATTTTTAGCCGGGTAAACCCTGAATTGCTGCCGGTTTGCATTAGCAGTAAGGTATTGCACGCTTTGGCTCAATAATTCTTCCACAGCGTGATGATTGCCATTAGCCTTGTACTCGGCCAGTTGCCAGCGCCACAAGCCTTCACCTGTAAGGATACCAATGCGCCTGCCTGCTTCATCACTGAAGGATAACAGCGGGTAAGTAGTTAAAACATTCCCAATTTTTTGTTTGAATAAGACCTGGTTTGAAGGTGCCGAAGTATAACTCCCAAAAGGGGCCATTAAAGGCGGAAATGTACTGATCTTTTGGCGAGTAGAATCAGTTAATGTAAAGGCCGAGAACTCCGGCACGGGCTGCGCGAAAACTTCCTGCATCTCGGCCCTGCCGCTACTTATTTTAATCTCTTTTTGCTGGTTATTAAAATCCGGCAGATCTGATTGCCCGCCCAGCATATACCAAACCGGGATCTTTGTTTTTGCAAGGTTTTGCAATAATCCCGAATTACCGGGTGTTAACTGGTAAAGGATAACCAAACTATAATCGCTGGTTTTTAGGATTGATAGATCCGACAATAAAGTTGTCTTTACCTCAAAGTTCCGGTTGCTTTCAATGCCTTGTTTTATCACGCTCACATCCGGGTGCGGCCCGTTGTATACCAGCAGTATTTTCTGTTTGGCATCCAGCACATCTACATAAATAGTTTCGCTGTTGTTTTGGGTGGATAACTCGTTAGTAACCGGCGCAATGTTAATATTAAACTTACGGATGCCTTTTCTATCAGCATTCAATTTTAAAGGCACCAGTTTTTGAAAGGCATCTGAACTTACCGGGATGTTTTGGGCAGCTACCTGCTTGCCATCTTCCGTAACCGATAAACGCATAGTTTCGCCTTTACTTTGGTAGGCTTCGGCTAATACTTCTATTTCAAAATCATTACCCAGGAAAGCGGTTTTATTGTAGTTTACGTTGGCTATCAGCAGATCACGTTTAGGGGTGGTATCGCCCAGAGCAATCGTATAAATAGTAGTTTTAAAGTTACGCGCTTCGTATTGCGGATCGCTGCCCTGGTTGTAGAGGCCGTCGGTTGCCAGTACTATTGCGCCGATGTTTTGATTTACGTACTGTTCATTCAACTGCTTCAGCGCGGCTGATATATCTGTTTGCTTGCCGTTGAATTTATTGGAGAGCCCAGTATGAAGCGTTTTATCAAAGTTAAATTCGTGTACTTCGTAATTATCGCCAAGGGAGGATTTAACTTTATCCAAATCACCTGTGAGATTAGATACATTATATGCTTGTGAACCTTTTGGAGTAAATAATTTTACGGATTCCGAGTTATCCTGCAAGATCAGAACCAGTGGTTTTTCCGGTTTATAACTTACCGATTTTAGCATCGGCGCAAGCAAAAGCAATGCTATAACAGTTACCGCTAAGGCACGTACAGCCGATAATACATATCTGAAATTATTAGTCAGGTTTATAGGTTGCCGGTACATGAGCCAGGCATACAAAACGCCAAGCAACAGACAGGCCAATGCCCACCATCCTGAAACCGCTCCCCATGTTATTGAAAATAAAAACAGCATATCTGTATCCAAATATGCTGTTTTTTATGCTGACCTTAATAAAATTTGTCATTCTGTGCGGTAGCGAAGAAACTATCCACATTCTATCCAAGCGATTGGTGACCTTGTTACTGTAGAATAGATGCTTCGTACCTCAGCATGACAAGATGCGGTATAATCACCCCGTTGTTTGTGTCCTCACAAACAACTCACTAAATTATTACACTGGTAGCTGTTCGTGAGGACACAAACAGTGGTAGAAATTTGAAGTAATACCTTGTTAAAAATCTATTTTTTACCGTAATAGATTTCACCTTCGTGAAAGAAAAGTAATGCCCAATTCAAAGTTTGATCGAACACAGTTAGATCATCGCTGACCAGATAATAAAAACAATCAAAGTATTGAATCAGTAACTTCCAGGAAATAATCATGGCATCTGTAGGGCTCCATGAAAGAAAGATTTCATTATTTATTGGGAAATCAAGATCAAAAAGCCATTTTTTAATGTCTCCATCACTAAAGTCTTGAATTTCTATACTTTCAATATCTTTAAAGAATCCCTCTTTAAAAGGCACATCCTGATGCACTTCTTTATTAATGATATAATCAGATAAAAACTTGGATGCGCTATTATCTAATGGCTTAAATTGATTTAAATGCTCTTTTGGTATATCAATGAAGCGCCAACTTAATGAATGCTCTTCTATTGGTATTACATGATTAGCTATATTATCAAAACTAACTTCCATTTGATTTTGATTAATTTATCCAACTCATCATACTTTTTACAATCTTCCATTCACCGTTTTTCTTCTGCAGGTACAATACAAAACCAGCTCCACACATTGGGCATATATGATCTAATTGTACATAAGCAGTTTTTTGGTCTAATGAAAATATAGGGATTGACATATCAAAAAAGCGCGCGTTATAATTTCTTTTACTTTGAGGTTGTTGCTCATTGGTGGATGTTAGCTGGATTCCACTCATCAGATTTTTATTAAACCTGAAGTTTCTCAATGTATCGTTTTGAAAAAGCAGATATAAAGAATCAATTTTGCCAAAATAACCCTCCTGATGAGTGCCGGAATGAATTAGGCTAGTAATAGATACGCTATGGGAAAATATTGAAGGGAGCCTTAAATTAGAGTCAGGAACAACTACCCTAATCTTTCTTAAATCGACAGATAAAGGAGTGCTATCTTTAGCCAGCGTGTCCTGATTAACAACTGCTTTAATAATAGCATTAATATCGTCGTTTTTGGGGACAGGAAATTTTATTTGTTGTTTGGATAGGTTACATCCTGCAAATAACAGTAGAAATATTGAAGACAAATATCTAAACATATATAAAGATTGCTTAACCCGTTTAAGTTATAAACTTAAACGGGTATTTACTAATCTCTCCTACAACATCCCACCATCAACAGGGATTACCTGCCCGGTGATATAGGTTGCCATGTCTGATGCCAGGAAAACGCAGGCATTTGCCACATCTTCTGTTTCGCCGGCGCGTTTAAGCGGGATGGCCTGTGCCCAGCCTTCAACTACTTTAGGGTCGAGCACATCCGTCATTTCAGTACGTATAAAGCCCGGTGCAACTACGTTGGCACGTATGTTACGTGAGCCTAATTCTTTCGCTATAGATTTTGAGAAACCAATAATACCGGCCTTTGATGCCGCGTAGTTAGCCTGCCCTGCATTACCCTGTACACCTACTACCGAGCTCATGTTAATGAATACGCCATTACGGTTCTTCATCATAATTTTTGATGCCGCTTTGGTTACGTTGAATACCGATTTTAAGTTAACGTTAAGTACTTCGTCCCAGTTTTCTTCGGTCATGCGCATCAGCAGGCCATCCTTAGTGATACCGGCGTTGTTAACCACAATATGCAGGGTGCCGAAATCGGCAACAATATCAGAAATGAGTTTTTCGGCTTCATCAAATTTAGAAGCATCAGAGCGATAGCCTTTTACTTTAGTTCCAAATTTTTGCAGTTCCTGTTCTAAAGCCTGCCCTTTTTCAACAGACGATAAATAGGTGAACGCTACATCAGCGCCATGTTCTGCAAATTTTTCAGCTATTTTGCGGCCTATGCCTTTTGACGCGCCGGTGATCAGCGCGATCTTTCCTTCTAATAATTTCATGAAGTTTACTAATTCGTTATGGGCTGCGAAGATAATTAATAAACCGGAAACTGCGAAAAGTGGGTGAAAGATGAGCTTTTGCGCGCTCCGTTTGACTCACCCCGGCTACGCTACGCTGGCCGACCCTCTCTTCGCTGCGCGGAAAGAGGGTAAAAAATGCTGCTTGCCCTCTTTTCCGCTTGCGGAAGAGAGGGCAGGTCGAGCGGCTGAGCGATGACCGGGTGAGTCGACGGAGCGCGTTTTACCCCCACCCGGCCTCCCCCTAAGCTTAGGTGGAGGTGTCGACGAAGGGGGTAAAACGGAGCGCTTCGAAGCCCTGCGTTAGAGATGGCAGTGGGTATCGGCCTCGTGATTAAGGCCTTGTGCAGTAGAGTGGATAGCACGGCCCGCTGGATAGCGGCAACGCCATTATTATCTCAATTACATTACCCAAATTTCCACCAAGCCTTATTAGCGTTTTTTATTGCTTGCGCACTAACGATATATGGACCTATCGGTTCGTCTGTTAATGGAATATCAGTTGACCAGAATTTATAAACATTACCTTTAGGTTTTCCTTCATCATCAATTGGATATGGCAGTCGCAGTTTTTTCATAAAATCGGTTAATTGCCACTCACAATTTGTAAACTCATCATCATCATAAGCTTTTGTTTCTTCCAGCTCTAAGTCCCATCTAATCAAATATTTCTCTATATCCTCCTTTTTTAAATATGGGACATATTCAATTAAGATTTGCACATTTCCTTTCCAACTATTAATTTCTGCGTCACTAACGTTTTCATCAAAATAATCCGGAATTGGCATAAATTGATCTTTTACTTCTCCATTGTAAAATAATGTGTATGCCCAAAAATCGCCATCGTAAATTTGCAATACAAAAACAGGAGTATTTAACGCTTCAGATAAAGAGCTGGCACATTCATCCCATTTGAAAAAATAAGCGGGATAAAAAATGGTAGTATTTCCATTGGCTTCCTCAATCACAGAAAAATTCTTATTTTCGTTATCGATGTCTGCTAATTCAAGACCTCCTGATTTTCTCTCCAAATAATTTCGCAAAGCAATAGTAACTTCTTTTTCAGATTTATTAATAATGCCTGACAGTGAAAGAGAAAGGCCCATGTGATTATATTTAGGTGATTATTTTATCTAAGATACAAATATTCATAGCATCTTATCGACTGAAATTATTTTTGTCAAATAGCTTGCTTTTGCTACAACCATCAACCATATTTGGTAAACTTTTTCACAAATTACTGTAACAAACCCTAACCCTTGCTATCTTATAATCACTATACAGCTAAGGTACTTCAGAATAAAGCTGTAAGTTATTGTGAGGGCCCGCACCTTAAGGGTTCCGGATATAACAATTCAAATAAAAAATGGCTGATTTAATTTTTTCACTATGGTGGGTTGTGCCTATCATAGTCCTTCTTGTGATGTACAAGTTCGTTTTGCGCGTGTTTTTTGGTATGATCATCGTACCTGACGACCGTATTGGTTTAGTGGTTAAAAAGTATACCCTATCGGGCAGCAAGCGTTTACCCGATGGCCGTATCATCGCTATTGATGGCGAAGCGGGTATGCAGGGCAGAGCACTCGCGCCGGGTTTATACTGGGGCATGTGGCCGTGGCAATACGGCATTACCATGGCACCATTCACTATTATTGAGCAGGGTAAACTGGGATTGGTAAAAGCTAAGGACGGCGCATCAATGGATACTGGCCGCGTGCTGGGTAAACCGGTGGATTGCGACAAGTTTCAGGATGCCATCGCTTTCCTGAACAATAATGGACAGAAAGGCCCGCAGGCGGCATTCTTAACCCCGGGTAGCTACCGTATCAATAACTTTTTGTTTGAGATAGAGATGGTGCCTGTAACACAGATTCACGAAAACAAAGTGGGCATTATTACTACTTTGGATGGTGAACCTTTGGAAAAAGGCGAAATTGCGGGCAGCTCAGTTGCCGGCCATAAAAATTACCAGGACCTAGCGTTCATCAATGCCGGTGGCATGAAGGGCTTGCAGGAGGATGTGATACTGGCAGGTACTTATTACCTTAACCCATGGTTCGTAATTGTGGAGCAGGTGGATATGATATACATACCAATCGGTTATGTGGGTGTGGTTAACTCGTTCGTAGGCCCTGAAGGCAAGGACACCAGTGGCGATGGCTTTAAACATGGCAATATTGTTAAACGAAATGAAAAAGGTGTATGGGATCAACCGCTCGACCCAGGCAAGCACCCGGTAAATATTTACACTCACGCCGTTGAGATAGTGCCAACTACCAACATTGTACTTAACTGGGCTGATAGCCGCACAGAGGCGCATGAGCTTGATAAGAACCTGTGTACCATTACTGTTCGTTCGTCCGATGGTTTTACATTCAACCTGGATGTATCGCAGATCATACACATACCGCGTAATGAGGCACCAAAAGTTATTGCCCGTTTCGGTAATATGAAAAACCTGGTATCGCAGGTACTGGAGCCTACAATTGCTAACTATTTCCGTAACTCGGCACAAAAAAGTGATGTGATTGAATTTTTAGCAAACCGTATACAAAGGCAGGATGATGCCAAACAGCACATCAGCAAAGTATTGGATAACTACAACGTAGTTGGGGTTGATACCCTGATAGGCGACATTGTACCGCCTGCAGCCTTAATGAAAACCTTAACCGACCGTAAAATTGCCGAGCAGGAAAAGGTTACTTATGAAACACAGCGTAACGCGCAAATTGAGCGTAAGGAATTTGAAAGCGCCAAAGCCGGTGCCGATATGCAGCCGGAGGTTGTAAAATCAACGCGCCAGGTGGAGATCAATACGCAGATGGCCGCTTCAAAAGTTGCTGCATCTAAGGGTGAGGCTGAAGCCAAAACTATTAATGCCAAGGCTGATGCCGAAGTAAGGATCACTATTGCCAAGGCCGACGCGGAAGCCAAAACAGTTAACGCCAAAGCTGACGCGAATGCTACAGAAGTGAATGGTATTGCCGAAGCCGCCAAGATCAAGGCGATAGGTTTATCAGAAGCCGAAGTAACCAAACAAAAAACACAGGCCATGGGTACCGAGCAGTATGCCATAGTACGTGTTGCGGAAGCATTAGCCAGTCATGGTATTAAATTAGTGCCTGATATTTTGGTGAGTGGTAAAGATGGTGGCGGCAATGGCATGATAGATGCCCTTATCGGCAGCGAAATGCTGAAGAAGCTGCAAAATGCTAATGATGCAGCGGTTGAAAAACCAATAGCTAATAATGATGACAAAACAGTTTAAGCTGTTTTAAATATAGTGTCAACAGCCCGGTAGTTTTACCGGGCTGTTTTTGTTTTGTATCGATATTTGGAATAAGTATTTTATATAATTCGTAACTTTAATCATGAAAGTTGCAATCGCTTCTCCCCCGTTTCCAAAATCCATTAATGATGGTGTTTTTTGGATTGAAAAATTGGTAAAGGAAGCCTCGGAGCAGCAGGCGGAGATCGTTTGTTTCCCGGAGTCGTATATTCCCGGTTATCGGTTGGAAGTTGGGGAACACTCGCCTGAAAAATTGAAGGCAGCATTGCATGAAGTATGCGCTATTGCAAAGGAACATGGCATCGCCATAATTCTTCCAATGGATTGGGACCACCCTGAAGGTATTTTAAACGTGGCCTACGTGATATCAGACAAAGGAGAGATCACCGGCCATCAAACCAAAAACCAGCTCGACCCAAGTGAGGATACTATGTTCACCCCCGGCAATAAGCGGAATCTTTTTGAGGTGAATGGGGTAAAGTTCGGTATTGTGATCTGTCACGAAGGCTTCCGGTATCCTGAAGCAACAAGGTGGGCAGCCAGACGGGGAGCAAAAATTGTTTTTCACCCGCATTGTACCGGCAGCGATTCAAACGGAACAATACCTGCTGAATGGGGCCATAAGGACAACCCCTATTACGAAAAAGCCATGATAATGAGGGCCATGGAAAACACCATCTATTTTGCCAGCTCAAATTATACCATGCGCTATCCGGAATCTGGCAGCGCTATTATAGCTCCAAACGGCGAATGCGTAGTAAATCAGGCTTATGGAAAAGTTGGTATTATTGTAGCTGATATAGACCCGGATAAAGCCACTGGCTTGCTGGCAAAAAGGTTTAAACCGGAATTGTATAGCTGATAACGCTGATATCAGTCATACCAAGCATCTATATGGCGGATAAATAGTAACTTGTATCAATTGTAAAAAATAAATACATACCTACCCCTATATGAATGCACGTAAAACTTCCCCGCTTAAAAAGAGGATCACTTTCAGCATTGTAATTCTTTTCCTGCTCTTTGTTGCAATTCAGTTTGTACATCCTAAAATAGATAACCCGCCCGCAACCGGTGACTTTAAAGCGCCGCCACAAGTAAAAAGTATTATTACACGTGCTTGCTACGATTGCCACTCCAATGAAACCAATTTGCGCTGGTATGATAAAATATCACCTATATACTGGCAAGTTGCCGGGCACGTGAAAGAGGGCAGGCATCACCTTAACTTCTCTAATTGGGATAGCCTGGCAACTGCCGACCAGAAAGGAAAGCTGTGGGAAGCAGTTAACCAGATAATTGCCGGGGCCATGCCTGTTAAGGATTATGTTACAGTACACCCATCAGCCAAAGTATCGCCAGAAGATCTGGCTGTATTAAAAAGCTATTTAATGAGCATGGTGCATAACAAGCCTGCCGATACCGCTAAAATAAACGCGCTTAACAAACAATCTCAAGGCCCGGTAAATTTTGCCAAACTCCCACAGGCTGCCAACGGCATTACCTACATCCCTGATTATAAAAACTGGCAACCCATAAGCACCACCGAACGCTTTGACAATGGTACCATGCGCGTGATCTTCGGAAACGATGTAGCCATAAAAGCCATACATGATAACAACATCCATCCCTGGCCAAACGGAACCATATTTGCCAAAGTAGCATGGGATCAACTGCAGGACAAGGACGGCAACGTTATTACCGGCGCCTTTAAGCAAATTGAGTATATGATAAAGGATGATAAAAAATATGCAGCAACCAAAGGCTGGGGTTGGGCGAGGTTTAAAACACCAAAAATGATCCCGTATGGTAAAGATGCCATGTTTACCAATGAGTGTGTAAACTGCCACCGCCCGTTAAAGGATGAAGATTTTGTATTCACCATGCCTATTAAAAATTAAACATCATATGAAATCATCAGTATATATTTTATTTGCAGGCATGGTTGTATTGCTGGCCGCCTGTACAAATACATCCAAAAATACAATTCTGGTAAATGATGGTGCATCGTTGCCTGAGTCTTTTAATTTCAGCAAGATGGGATTAAAGGTGATCACTTCATTTATCAATAAAAACCAAGGAACCATGGCTACCTTATATGGCAACCAAACCGCGTTACAGGCTGCAAAATCAGGATCGACCACAACAACAGCAGGCGAAACATTTGCCCTGGTTACCTGGAAACAAAAAGCCGATGATCATTGGTTTGGCGCAAATATTCCGGGCTACTTACAAACTGTCGAGTATGTTAAAACCACACAACCCGGTAATACGGTAAGCTATCAAAAATTTGAGGGCAAAACACTTGTATTAAGTAACGATACTTTGCACAACCAGGAAAGGATTAGGTATATCCTGAGTCAGAAAGCATCTATATTTCCGTAAACACTAACTTGTCCCAAAACACCCCACAAAAGGGCTTGAATATACCCCAATCAAATACTTGCATTTCGGTATGTTTGTTTACCAAAATCAATTATAATTATGAAAGCGATAAACGTTACACTTGTGTATAATGGGCAAACGGAAGCTGCATTTAACTTTTATAAATCTGTATTCGGCGGCGAGTCCAGCAACGTTCAGCGAATGAAAGATATACCCGGCGCTCCCCCTATGTCGGCCGAAGAAAGCGAGAAAATATTGCATATGTCGTTCCCGATAGGCAGCGCGATATTAATGGGTATGGATATGCCGGCAGGCCGCGGAACGGTTAACCAGGGTAATAACTTTATGATAACGCTTGATACCAGCAGCGAAGAAGAAGCTACCAAACTATTTAACGGACTATCGGCAAACGGTGTAGTAATGATGCCAATGGCCCATCAGTTTTGGGGTTCTTTTTTTGGTATGTTTACCGATAAGTTCGGCATACAATGGATGGTGAGCTGCGTAAATAACTGATCAATAGTTATTATCCAGGATCTTTTGCAGCACCTGCTGCGATTGGTTGGTCTTTTTGCTTTTAATGGCTTTAAACAATTGCTCGTGCAAATGGTGGTTCATTGCAAAATGACTGATACCCTGTTGATCCCTTGCTGAGAAAAAGTTACGCATAATTAAGGTAAAGCTGTAATAAAGATCAGACAATACGGTATTGCCCGAAGCATTCGCTATAGCCATGTGGAAGGCAATATCCGCATCAGCACAGTCCTGCGGTTTTTCTGCCTGGATAGCCAGTTTACGGTTTTCCAGCGCCTGCTCTATCTCTGCTAATTGCGCATCTGTATGGTTTATGGTAGCCAGCTTTACTATCTCTTTTTCAAACAACGCCCTTGCGGAGTTTATCTCATCAAAATCGGCCCGGCGAAGCCGCTGCTCCATGCTCACACCCTGAAAACTGTTATTTACAAACGTTCCCGACCCCTGCTGCACTTTTAATATTCCGGATATAGCCAGCGTTTTTATGGCTTCGCGAATGGTTGATCTGCCTACGCCGTATAATTGCATCAGTTCAGGCTCGGCGGGTATTTTTTCACCTGCTTTGTATTTACCACTGGTAATATCTTCCTTTATCTGGTTTACTATCCTATCGTAAAGTTTCATATTGCTAAACTGATGTTCAATTACAAACATACGATGTTTTTAATTTATTTTTCCATTTATTCAAATAATCAAGAACTGCATTATTGGCCTTACAAGTATCACAAGCCATTATAAAGCACTCAATTACAGTGAAAAATAGATAAACACCAACCTAATTGAATTACAAAACATCATATGTTTAAATAAAACATATGATGTTTTTGTAGGATTTTTAAAATATGTTATTTAAGTTTGTTCCATATTAATCAAACAGATCATGGAAACTACAAGACGCAAGTTTTTATCTACAGCTTCAGTATCATCACTGGGCCTGGTTGCAGCCGCTTCAACCATCGGATCATTAATTCCTGAAAAAGCAAAAGCAGACACAAAACAAACAACCAAATCAGCATCTAACAAAGTACAGGCGGAGCTGGAAGACTTTGTTTACGACATAGAAAATGGCAGTACAGGTTACGAAAGCCCCGGTGGCACGGCTAAAGAAGCTACTGTAGAAGAGTTCCCCATTTCGCAAAGCATAGCGGGTGTTTCCATGCACTTAAATCCGGGCAGTTTCCGTGAGTTACACTGGCATTCCATAGCTGCGGAATGGGCCTACATTTTAGAAGGCCGGGTGCGCACAACCGTTATTACGCCTGATGGCACAACCTCAACAGATGATTTTGAAAAAGGCGATATTTGGTATTTCCCTAAAGGGCATGGCCATATGCTGCAATGCCTGGGCGATAAACCCTGTCATTTTTTATTAGGGTTTGATAACGGCCATTTCTCTGAATTCGGCACCTTCAGTATAACCGACTGGATCAGCCATACCTCACCAGCAATATTAGCCCGCAATACAGGCTTGCCTGAGCTCATCTTCACCGCGCTGCCTAAAAAAGAGCTTTATATAGGTACAGGAAAAATTGCAGTTGAACCAAGGCCGCAGAATATAAACGCGGGTATCCCATACAGCAATTCATCACATAAATACCGCATGGAATCTGATGGCGTGTACCAGCAATTTAAAGGCGGATCGGTAAAACTGGTTTCCTCGCTTGAATTTCCTATCCAAACTACCATCACCTCTATGCGTATGAACATTGAGCCGGGTGCTATCCGCGAATTGCACTGGCACCCCAATGCTGATGAATGGCAATATGTGATGAGCGGCAGCGGTAACCTGAGCATATTCGGCTCGCACGGCCGCGTAAAAACCATGCCTTACAGCAAAGGAATGGTAGCCTTTATTAAACAGGGCTATGGCCACTACATTGAAAACACCGGGACAGAAACATTAAAACTAATTGTACTTTTCAACAGCCCAATTTACCAGGAGCTGTCATTAAACGACTGGCTGAACTCCAACCCGCCACAGCTGGTTGCCGATCATTTTGGCATCACATTGAGCGAAGCGGCCGAACTGGCTAACCATCAAACAGGCATCTTTAAATAGACAACTGATCTGCATAAAAAAAGCTCCCGGATAAATATCGCGGGAGCTTTATGTTTTTAATAGGGTTTTATTTTTACGGGCCGTTTTATTTGTCAGCCAGTTTTATTTGCGATGGGTCGCTTACAACAATTTCGGGTTTGCCTTTAAAATCAACCAATACACCGGTAACGCAAATATTTTTGTCCTTATAATCAACCTCTGGCTTGCCTGTAAATTTGCTCCTGTCCTCCCCTTTTATTACAAGGGTAAGCTCCTGATTTGGGTGCGCGCCGCCAAGATCTAAAAAGGTAATGTTTGGACCATCAAGCAATTTAGTACCGAAAACCTTATCGCAAATAGTAACGGTTTCGCCAATGTGCTTTGCCGCGTCTTTTGCAGGTATGGTGGTTTGTGCCGATGCATTAAATGCGAATAGTGCTATAAATGAGGTCAGAATAAGCAATCTTTTCATGCTATAAAGATACTGATGGAACCTTAGATGTATCATCAGTATAACAAAAAAATTACTTAGGGCTAAACTGTGGATTAGCTACCGGTACAGCATTTAAATTCCTGCTGACTGTACAGTGTGTTAGTATTAACCCAACTGAACCTTTGTTGCAGATAACAAACAACGGTAGCCAATAATGCCGGGGTAAAGTATTTTAAACGGCTTAAGCTTTCAGGGGTTAAGCCCAGGAAAACGATTACCATTTGCTTGGGCATTGATTGATAAATATCAGGCAATGCAGCCGCAAATATAGTTTGCGACAACCAGCCCAAAGCAAATACTGCTTTTACAATTATTTTTTCGGGGATAAGGTTGTGAATGCTCATGATATTAATTGTTAGTAGTGTTTCTTCAAATTATAGTTGATAGGGTAATTCCTCGTAATAAAAGCCAGCCATTCTTAATAAGCTTTCTACCTGTTTTACTTTTTGTTTGGTTGCATCAACCCTCAGGATCTTGTCGCTGTCTTCCAGATCAATGTTCCAGAATTTTGGGCCGGTGATGTTATTTAAAATATCGGCAACGCGATTTTTTTTTCTCGCATTCTCAATATTGGTTTTGTAAATTTTGATCATCTATTTTAATGCTTTTGTTCCACAAAAATATGTTGATTTTTTGGGTATAAATGTTCAAACATTCAATCATGACAAAACAATGTTTTAAGGGCTTCAGACTGACATTTTAGTGATAATTCCTGCAAGATTTTATCATACAGGAAAAGGTTTTAGCAGGCTAATTTTTGTTTTATTATTTAGAATATCTATATTCCCACACTCATTACTGATAACATCATGTCTATTAAAAATTTCCTTGCTTCTTCCGCAGCAGTTTTACTCTTTACATTCCTTTCTCAAACCAGTGCAATTGCCCAGTCACAGTACGAATTAAACACCGGCTGGAAATGCGAAAAAGCGACTGACATTCATACCGATGGCGCATCGATCTCAAAAAATAACTTCGCTATAAATACGTGGGAAAATGCTACCGTACCCGGAACAGTACTTACCACCCAACTCAATAACAAGCAAGTTCCCGATCCTTTTTATGGGATGAACAATGAACGCATCCCCGATATTTATAAAACCGGGCGCGATTATTATACTTATTGGTTTGTGAAAGATTTTAAAGAAGCGCAACCGCAAGGTAATAACCAGGTCTATCTCAATTTCCGGGGCGTAAACTACAGTTGCGATGTGTTTTTGAATGGACATAAACTGAACGCCAAACTGCATTCGGGCATGTTTTTGCGTCAGAGCTATAACGTTACCCAGTGGCTGGCAAAAGATGGCAATAACCGTGTGGCCGTTATAGTTTACCCGGCAGATGTTGTAGGCAATCCCAATGGCGGCCAGGGCGGCGATGGAACCATTGCCCGCAATGTGAGCATACAATATACAGCCGGATGGGATTGGATACAGCCTATAAAAGACCGCAATACAGGTATTTGGGATAAGGTAACAATTGAAAAAACCGGCGCGGTGAAGATCAATGATCCCCACGTGATCACTCTGGTGCCAGGTGTTAGGCAGCCAGAAGGTTTGCAGCAGCCAGCCATTATACAGCTATCGGCCGAACTTGAAAATGCAGCCAGCACCCCAGTTACGGGCACATTGCAATATAACATGGATGGTAAAGCGGTAAGCAAAACAATCACCCTGAAAGCTAATTCGAGGCAAACAGTACAACTGGATGATTACAGCCTGAAGAACCCGAAACTTTGGTGGCCAAATGGTTACGGACCGCAGAATTTATACAACTTAAATTTGCAGTTTGTTGCAGCGGGCAAGGTATCCGACCAAAACAATATTGAAGTCGGCGTGCGCCAGCTAACCAGTGAGTGGAACGAGCGCACCGAGAGCAGGCAGATAAACGTTAACGGACAAAAAATCTTTATTAAGGGTGGCGACTGGATTATATCCGACGAGATGCTGCGCTTTACCGATAAACGCTATGACGCTGAAGTTCGTTTCCACCGGGATATGAACTTGAACCTGATCAGGGTTTGGGGTGGCGCTTTGATAGAACGCCCCGAGTTTTATGCGGCCTGCGATAAATACGGGATGCTGGTTTTCCAGGATATGTGGGGATCTGGCGATTGTAACGGCCGCTGGGTTGACCCGATGAAGCTTGACGACCAATGGACCCGTCGTAAATATCCGGATGACCACGCGTTGTACGTTAAATCAATTGAGGACCAGGTAAAAATGGTTCGCAATTATGCATCGCTTGCCATTTGGTGCGGTGGCAATGAGATCACCCCTCCCGAAGATATTTTGGTAGCCCTGCGTGATACCATTATGCCTAAATTGGATAACACCCGCTGGTTTGTAGAGTATTCAAATTCCGAAAAAATGTCGCGCAATATTTTGGGCGGTAATGGCGACGGGCCTTACGGCATACAACCGCTCTCTATCTTTTGGGATCATAGAACATTCCCGTTCAACTCCGAAGTTGGCTCAATCGGCATAAATGATTATGAGGCATTTAAACGCTTTATGCCTGTACAAAACAGGATAGCACCTGAATACAACGCATCCACAGGCAGGAATAAAACTGACTCTGTGTGGGAATACCATAAATATATTGGCTACGATACTTCGATCAACAAGTATGGCAAAGCGAAGGATCTGGAGGATTTTGCAGCGAAAGCGCAGTTGGTAAATTACGACCAGTATCGCGGCTTAATGGAAGGCTTTAGCTCACACATGTGGGATTGGTACACCGGTGTTATCATCTGGAAAACACAAAACCCGTGGACAGCCTTACGCGGGCAGATGTATGATTATTACCTCGACCCGAATGCCTGTCTTTATGGCCTGCACAGCGGCAGCGAACCACTGCATATTATGTACAACCCGGGCGATGGTACCGTTATGGTAGCCAACAATACCTTTAAAACCCATACCAATATGCTGATCGTAGTTAAAACTTACGACATGAGCGGTAAGGACAGTGTGCTCACCCAGGTTTTTTCGGATATAACCCCTACTACCACCAAAAGGTATTTCAGCATAAAACAGGATCTTGATAAACTGGCCAAAAACAAAGGTGCCTTTGTCGATCTTGAGTTATTAGATTATAACCAAAAGATCATCAGTCAGAATATTTACTGGGTGCCGAACGAGAAAGGCGATTATACCGGTTTGCAATCAATGCCGGCATCGCAAGTGAGTACTACGGCAAAGCAAATTGCAAAAGGCAAAATAGAGGTGACACTAAGCAACCCTAAAAACGCGCCGCTGGCATTTTTTAACAGGCTATCGTTGGTTGATGACCAAACCAAACAACGTTTGCTGCCTGTCTTTTACAGCGATAACTATGTATCAGTTTTACCAGGCACCAGCAGAACTGTTACTATTGACTATGATACCGCGCAATATCCTACCACGCCATTGGTAAGCATCAGCGGCTGGAATTTGAAAGAACAAACTGTGCACATACAATAATTAATAATTGCTATATAATTTACTGAATAAGATAGCATAAATCTTATTCAGTAAATTACAAATGCCTTGCCTGGTAACTCCGTACCGTGAAACTTGTCAGGATTAAAAACGTATTCAGCAATAACATCGTGAATACATAAGCCAAGGGGTTCTCCTTAGGTATAGCACCCAGGTAATCTGCCGGGGGCAATGCTTCTACCACACAGTAACTAAGTAAAAAGTAAATGATCTCGAATAGCTTTTTGCCGCCGCTTACTATGCCGATGCATGCGGCTAATGCTACTACAAATATTGCCCCGTTAATGATATTTATTACCGGGTAAAAGCTCAAAGTGACAATGCTCCGCACAATAACAGGCAGTGCCAGCGCTAACGCCAATAGTATCCCGGCAAACATCTGCGCAGGCAACATACGCTGCAACGGTTTGTATGATGAATAAGTAAAATAATGCAGTCGGTTAAATTTCTCCTTGGTCACCAGCTCCGACCAGCGTGTTACCTGCAAAAACCAAATCACAGGTAATAAGTACCCATAGGATATGTTAAATGGTGCAAATAACATGGCTACCCATACACCGGCGGTAATCAGCCAAAACCATTTTGAACCTTGCCTAATGAGTAATAACAGTTCTGTTTTTATAAATGGATAAATACCATAATCGGCAACAACAGGCGGCAGTGCAGCCATGCTTACGCCAACTGGTGCAGTGATCTTAACATCCTGCATATGATCCTTTATCAACGCTTTCTTCTTTTTACCGAAACGTTGTTTAACATCAAACCGGTGAAAAAAGAAGGATGAAAAATACACCAGGGCAAACGCTATGCAGATCCACAGGAACCGGCTGAACAGAAAGAAGCCTGTCCAGTTAACGCCATTCCAAACAAAAGTTCTGAAGGCTTTTTTGTGGCTGTTAAATGTAAATCCTAAATTAATGGCAGCAACATTTTCATGGTACTGGGTATTTACTTTATTACGGATACTGCTGGTCATGGTGCGTACGCCAAAAGCATCGGCAATTATGGCTGTATTATCATTCTTCAGGTTGGTTACATTTGCCAGCATCGTACCGAAAAACATAAAAAAAAGGATGTATTGCAGGATGCTCCGCTTGCCTAAAAATACTTCGGCTACTACAGATAATGCAGATACCAGCAGCAGCGCGGGTATGGCAAACAGCAAGTACGGAACAACAAAATCGCTTATTATAAAAGGATACCCGGTTGTACGCACAAAAAACATTACGATACTAACAGCAAACGTGCAACCCATAATGGTGAGCAATACCAAAAAGTTACTGAAGAACTTGCTCAGCAGGTAACCAAAATTACTGATTTTCGTTGTGGCTACAATCAAACCCACTTCGGTGTCAATATCTTTTTTAATGCCGCCGTTTATCAGGAAAAAGCCGTAGAGCGATAACATGATGGTAGTCATCATGGCTGATACATGCCCCACCCATGCTGAATTATATACCCCTTTATAACCTACAATATTTAGTGTAGTATAAGAGGCGGTTGGCGGTGGCACAAATGAGTAAGCCGCATATACGGTAATGGCGAGCGTAATAAGGAATGCATAGCTGCGTGTACGCTGCAGGTAATCGGCTTTAACAATGCTGTAAATGTATCGCATGGCATCAGGCGTTATGTGTTAAAAACAAATAAGCATCCTCCAATGTGGCATTTACAGCTGTTGAGTCAAGTGCCATTTCATTATTTTTGGTAATATACCGCACTTTGGTTTTTTCCTTTTGCCGGCTGGTATTAATTACCAGGTATTTTGATTTAAAGGTGGTTAATTCGCCGCTATCCAACAATGTTTCAAACACCCTGCCTTCTACTTTACTGATAATATCGGGCTGAATGGCTTTATCCAATAACCTTCCATTTTTCATAATGGCTACTTCATCGGCAATAGTTTCAATATCTGATACAATGTGCGACGACAGTATAATAATGCAATCATCCGCCAGGTCGGAGATCAATTGCCTGAACCTTACCCGTTCCTCCGGGTCGAGGCCTACGGTAGGTTCATCAAATATCAACACTTTAGGATCGTTAAGCAATGCCTGGGCAATGCCTATACGCTGTTTCATCCCGCCCGAATAGCTACCTATCGGTCTTTTAGCATCTGCGGTTAAATTAACACCGTCCAGCAGCATATCAATACGTTTGCGTAAACCGGCACCACCAACGCCTTTCATGGCGGCAATATATTCCAGAAATTCGTAAGCGTTAAGGTTAGGGTACACACCAAAATCCTGGGGCAGATAACCCAATATTTTGCGGATATTATCCGGGTGCTGTACAATATCAACCCCATCTAAAAAAACAGTGCCCTCAGTAGGCTTACTGATAGTGGCGATAATTTTCATCAAGGTTGACTTACCGGCGCCATTGGGACCAAGTAAGCCTAAAACACCCTTATCAATGGTGATGGAATAATCAGCTAATCCTGTTTTATCTTTATTGAATTTTTTTGTGACATGCTTTATTTCGAGAGGCATAAGGTTGTGTTATATGCCGCGTATGACATAATAACATCAATCAAAGTTACATCCTGGGCAACTTAATTATTTATTGCGCTGAAATTATTACGCCATACCCCATCAATTGAAATAGTATTATACTCAGCAAAATAGAACAGCAGGGCTAAATAGGCCCCGTAAATGATCTGTGTAAAAACATTATTCCATTGCTCTATCATGCTCGAACCAAATATTAGCGCGAGCATTAACGCTACGCCTAAAACCGCTGCATAGCGGGTAAACAGGCCGAGCAACAACAATATGCCTGTAAGCAGTTCAAGTACTGGTAAAACATAGCCAAAAGGCAACACCAGCGCTTCAGGCAATATGGATTTACTGAACGAAGCCGCCATGCCATGGCTGAACGCATCAAGCTTGGGCAAACGCTCCAGCCCGTGGCCAAAAAAGCTCATCCCGATAGGTAAGCGGGCAAGTAGGTAAGTGAACGATTCTTTTCTCATGTTATCCTTATTTTTTTATCAACATATGTGAATATTACAGGTTAATAATTAAGCTATTGCTGATTTAATGCTTCCAAAAACAGCACTGAATTAACCAATACTGATTTTCTCAAAAAGCACAATTGAATTAATCTTAGATTAATAATAGTAGCCAAACGATCAAAATAATAGTTAACGTGTAAATTATTCATTATGAGGTAAACTACTGCTGTTTATTGAAAATGTTACATAAAATTACCCGGTATATAAACAAGTTGATAATTGAAGCCGAAAGCATTTAGATGTTTGCACACCTAAACAACTTTCACTCCAAATAGGAATGTCATTGCTTAATAAATTATTATATGATAAAATTCTTTCATAATTTTAAATCTCAATTGTTGATGTATTATGGTTCGTAATGCCTGTATTTTAGTATTATCCGGTTTGCTTTTATGCTTGTGCTCCTGTAAAAAGGACGGCAGCATACAAATAAATGCAGCACCCGATAGTGTTAAAATAAAGCAAGCCCTGATAGTTGGTGAATGGAAATTACAAAAGCAAACATTGGTAGCATATGTAAACAATACGCTTACTATTGATACCACTTGCTTAGCATCAAGTACTGTACAAAGCAGTGCAACATTTAATAAAGACAGCACCTTTACCAGTACCAGCAACGCGCTTATTACAAGCGGGGGCTTGCCATCGGCAATAAGCATTAGCATAGGCGGCAAATATAACTTCTCTAAAGCAGCCTTTAATCTTGCACCAACGGTATCGGGACTCGATTTTACAGTTACGGGCAGTTTCGGTACAGGTACAGTTACTACCTTACCTACACTTACAACAATAACCCACACCGCTACCATTATTGGTATAAGCAACACCAGTTTGTCATTTCATACGGTTGATATTTATACCGAAACTTTCGATGGCACTTCAACATCATATGAGAATATACAGAACTTTTACTATTCTAAATAAAGTTCATCGTTTTATCTACCAATCTGATTTATGACATATTAGATTATAACTAAACGAATGGCTTAAAATTATTGCAGTTTGTCGTTTATATTAAAACGATCAACAGATTTAGCGCTGCTGGGCATTTCGTTAAATATGGAATATAAAATATATTCTTTATCCTTATCTACTCCCGTAAATATGTTACTTATTTCCTTTTTAACTTGCTCGTTTTCCTTTTTGAGCGCTGCCGTATCTGCCAATTTAATACTTGATAAATAATTTATCTGCGGATAATAGCCCTTATTAAACTCGGCACTAAAAACCCTGAATATACGCGGGTGAGTAGGCACCTGTTCAAGCACAATCGGGAACTTATATTTAGCGTTAGCTTCACCTACTATTTTGCCATAAAACTCACTAATATCTTTTTCATTATTATATATCCATGCCTGGCTTGGCCTTAATAGCGTGCCTGCAAGTTGCATGGTATTAGTGGCTTCAACCAGGTAATTTTTGGCATACTTTGCTTTTGCCTGTTCAAATAATTCGGGAGCAGTTTTCCCATTGATGGTATACATGGCAAAATCCAGATCGCTCAGTTTCCAACCATAACTATATTTGCTATAGGTTGCTGTTATCAGCCATTTGTCTTTAGCAGCTTTATTCACAAAAAATGCGATATACATTTCACGCGCTGTGCCACTATAGATTAATTTGTGCGCGTTAACGCCTTTGGGGGCGGCGTATATTGTATCAAATGTTTTGTATTTGTTAACTACATAATACTCATCCAGCAATTTATAGTTTTCTGTTTTTAAGCTATTGCTGATGAGCTCAACCTGCCGGTTCATGTAACTATCGGCCAATAGCTCCTGCGACTCAATAAAGCCGAGCTGCTTATTATCATCTGCCTTTAAACTTGCGAATAACTGTTTATTAAGATCATTAAAATCCGACCGCTTACCTGAGCTGATCTCGTCATTTTTCCAGTAGCCCGGTTTATCATTTAAACAACTTTGTAAAGCAACAACAAAAAGAAAAAAGCTGAATAATTTTATAAAACGCATGATAAGGATTAAATTTTGTGATGCACTAAGATAAAAAAAGCTGGTATTAAAAGGTTATTAAGATTTTAATACCCCATGCAGAAAATCACTATCTTCACACTATGGGAGCAATAAGTAAAAAAGATGAATTAAAAAGAGTTAGAACCGCATTGTTTCTTAACCTTTTACCAACTGCGTTTTTTTTATATGAGCTAATCGCATCAATGAATAGCGGTATTACCTGGCGTATTGTTTGCGCCGCGACGGGTTTCTGCGGAATGCTGCTTTTATCAATTTTTGTGTTCGCCAGATTGTTAAAACTACAAAAGGCTGAAAAGAATTTATTGTAATCAGTTTACGCTGATTGATCCTCATCAAATAATAAAGGCTTTATCACCGGCCATATTTTATCAGCAATAACACGATAGCCTACGGCTGAGGGATGCAATCCGTCGCGCATATTCAAGTGCTGTTGCCCGGCCACGCCTTCCAGGTAAAAGGACACAAAGGCCATTTGATATTTATCTGCCAGTTTACGATATATCACACGAAACTCTGCCGTTGCCGCGCCTGGTATAAACGCGGGTAACTCCATCCCCATCAATGCTAATTTTATCTGCGGATATTTAGCTTTCACTTTTAAGATAATGGCTTCCAGGTTCTGGTGTATTTTGGCTGGCGGAATGCGTCGCATCATATCATTAATTCCCAGTTCCAATATAAAAACATCCATTGGGCGGTTAAGCCAATACTCAAGCCTTGTTAAGCCTCCGGCTGATGTATCTCCGCTCAAGCCACCATTTATAACATGGTAATCCAGGCCCTCCGCATCTATCTTTTGCTGGATAAGCGCCGGGCATGATTCCGTACCTACATCAGCCAACCCATACCCTGCTGTTAGACTATCGCCAAAAAAAAGAATGTTTTTCATAAGTGAGGAATAAGCATCGGCACCATTTTGTTTATGCAATATTCATAAAAACTTAATGCAACAATATCGTTATAATTAAAAATATTAAGGCAATTTTGCAGGGTTCAAAAACAAATGGAACAAAACTATCGTTTAATACCTACCAATTATACATTTTCATGTCTAAAAATATAATGATTGTCGATGATCAAGTTGATACACTCGACCTATTAAAAGAAGCATTGGAGCAGGAAGGATATGCAGTAACGACGCTTTCTTATACTGAGGATATCATTAAAAGTGTTGACCAGTACAAACCAGACCTGGTAATGCTTGATTTTTTGCTTGCAGGTATTAATGGCGGCGAGCACTGTCATCATTTAAAAGTTAATCCTTTAACATCGCATATACCCATAATTATGTTGTCGGGTTACCCGCGTGTGCTGGAATCATTAGGTAATTATGGCGCTGATGTATTTATAGCCAAGCCTTTTGATCTTACACATCTTACCAGTACAGTAAAGCATTTGCTGGAAGATAGCTTGCATGCTGCTGTTTAAGCTGAGCTAAGTTCAAAAGCTGAAATTATCCTGACACAATTGTGCCGTGTATGCTGTTACTTTGAGAAAACACATAACAGCTACATATGGAATACAGACAATTAGGAGCATCGGGCCTGCAGGTGCCGGTACTTAGCTTTGGCACAGCTACATTTGGCGGTGGCAATCAATTTTTTAAAGCCTGGGGCGATACCCAATTAGATGAAGCTAAAAGACTGGTGAACCTGTGCATTGATGCCGGGGTTAACCTTTTTGATACCGCTAATGTTTACTCCCGCGGCGTTTCCGAAGAAATATTGGGTAAAGCGCTGGAAGGTTTGCGCGATAAAGTTTTAATATCAACCAAAGCCACCTTTAGGATGGGCGACGGACCGAATGACTTCGGTTCATCGCGCGAGCATCTGATAAAATCGTGCGAGGACAGTCTGAGGCGTTTGCAAACCGATAATATTGACATCTATCATATGCATGGTTTTGATGGCAATACACCCGTTGAAGAAACCCTGCGTACATTGGACGACCTGATCACCAGCGGAAAGGTACGTTATATAGCTTGTTCCAATTTTTCGGGCTGGCACTTAATGAAATCATTATCTGCTTCAGAAAAATATGGTTGGGCAAAATATGTTGGTCACCAGGCTTATTACTCATTGCTCGACCGTGAGTTTGAATGGGAACTAATGCCATTGGGTATCGACCAAAAAGTTAGCACCATAGTTTGGAGCCCGTTATCATCAAGCAGGTTAAGCGGCAAATACCGCAGGGGAACGCCAATTCCCGAAGATTCAAGGATCAGTCAGGGTGGCTCGCATGGCCCGGCAACCAATTTCGAGCGCTTATATAATATAGTTGATGTGCTGGACGAAGTGGCTGAAGAAACCGGCAAATCGGTAGCGCAGATCTCTTTAAACTGGCTTTTACAAAGGCCAACGGTAGCTAACCTGGTAATAGGCGCACGTAATGAAGAGCAATTAAAACAAAACCTTGAAGCAATAGGCTGGAACTTAACTACCGAACAGATCAAAAAACTGGATGCCGCAAGTGATGTTGATCCTATTTATCCTTACTGGCATCAACGCCAGGATACGAGGTTAAATCCGATACCAAAGTTTTATTAGGATTTGCGGTGTTTTTCAATTCCCTCCCTTAGGAAGGGCGGGCAAGGATGAGATGTGGCAGGGAGGGGTGTATGCGCTATAAAAGCTAACGAAACCCCTTCCTCCCCTTCCCCCAGGGAAGGAATCGCACAATCCCCTGCTTTATAATATTAAAAAGAAGCGGCTGGTGTCATCACCAGCCACTTTTTACGACCAAAATCCCTTAGCCTTTATTTGCCCCGAAGTATAACCCTGTAACCTCAGCATACGGCGCAACTGGCTAACCATCATGTTGTTTCCCGCCAGGTAAAATGTAGTATTCTCTAATGCATAGTTTTGCTCAGTAACCCATTGTATCAGGCTATGGTGGCCATAAACATCATGCCTGGCAACGGTTTGTATGGTTGCGGGGAAAAACTGGCTAAAAAAATCGCGATGCTGATCATCAGCCAGTAATACGGCTCCTGAAAAACGTGCGGCAGGCAATACCATCTGCTGTAATGCCAGCATATGCCCCAGGCTGCTTTCATCGCCCAAAGCTATTATTGCCGGGGTTATTTCAGGTGCCTGGTGACTGCTTCCTATTTTTAAATAGCTTACCTCATCGTCCTTTTTAATGTTACGTGCCCAGTTAGTCCCAATGCCTTTGTGCGCGGCATCGATAAACAAAGTGCAGGTCTGTGTGTCTGCATCCCAGCCCGATGGCGAATAATCGCGGTAAGTAAATGGTTCAACCTTAAATTTCATGTAGGGTATTTCTGTCCATTGGTACATGTCCGCGTTAGGCAGGTGCAAATCAATTTCAATAATGGTTGAGGGCTCCCAGTGCCTTACCTCGAGCACCCTCCCTTTGTTTAATTGCGAAGGCTCAAACCAGCGTTCGGCCCTTTGTTTTATTTTATGTAAAGTGGATGTTTCCATGTGTTATTCATTTTGACACTACAAAGAAACAGCACAAATACAGCAATAAAAATGGCAGGTTCGGGGTAATGATAGGACTATTTACGGTAATTAGTGCGAAAACTAAGCGGTGTAGTATTGGTAGCCTTTTTAAACAACCGTGAAAAATAAGCATGATCTTCATAACCAAGCACATGGGCAATCTCTTTAACATTCATCTGGCTGTAATACAGTAGACGCTTCGCCTCCAGTATCACTTCATTCTGCACCCAATAGCTTACTGAAAAGCCGGTTACTTTTTTAAGTGATTCGTTGAGATATGATTCTGAAACATTCAGTTGTGAGGCATAAGCCGACGGGCTTTTTAGCGTGCGCACGTTTTGCACCAATAGCTTTTTAAATTGATGCGACAACTGTGCCGGCCGTGATAAACTGGACCGCGAACTACTTAAACAAATAAAGCCAGCAGCGGCTATCCCGAAAAACGATTGCAACAGGGAATGTACTATAGAAATATTAAAAGGTGTAGCCTCATCTTCGTTATATTTTTCATCAATCAGGCCAAGCAGGCTACGGCATTGGTTGAGCTGCCTTTCATCCAGGATAAAAGGCTGTTGTAAGATCAACTGATTTTCAAAAACATCACGATAGTCGGGCGGTATCAGCAGTGTATCAACGGCAATAAACCAGCCATCGGCCTCAGTAGCACGGATGCGGTGATGTACCTGCCCGGGCAAAATATAATAAAGCGATGATTTTTGCAGGTGCAGTTCATCAAAGTCGATCATCAGCGAGGCAACTCCGCCTTCCATCACGAAAAAGATATAATGATCATCCCGGTGAGCACCCAGATCTTCGCCTTTTCCTTTTTCCAGCTTTTCATGTGCTAAAAAATGCCTTATCTCAAGGCCCGAGCTTACCCTGTCCTGTAGTTGGTGTACCGGGATATCTTTCATCTGCGGCTAAATTAAAAAATTATCGGTATCAATTTCCGTCCATTTAAAACCAGTGATACAGCCCCTTCTGCGCCTCATAAATTCGCTTAAAGGGTAAAGCTCAGTCAGCCGGTGTGTGATATCTTCTGTTTTTATATTTATTAGATGCTTACAGGGCCGCTTTGTTTCATAGTTGTTGAATTATTGGGTTTCATTTAAAAATTGCAACAAATACTTCCCTTATTTATAAGCATATCTTAATGAAAATGAATAAATTGCTTTAAAATCTACCGCCTTTATTATGAAGCAATTCAAACTATTATTATTTGCCTTGTTTATTCCCGCTGTATTATTTGCACAGCCGGATAGTCTTAAACAAAAGCAACAGCTTGATTCACTCATTAAAAACACAAAAGGCTACCCGGTTATCCCATTTCATGATACGCTGTTTAAACTGTATAACCGGCAAGGTAGTTTTACACCACGCGAGCGTGCCGAAATTATTAGTCAGCGTATAGCCAAACTGGGCCGCGATATTTCTTTTGCCCCTGATTCACTTATATTTCTCCCATCAGATGAAACGGTAGATATCCTTTATAAAAATTATATCGTTCTTTCTGTTTCTGACAAAGATGCAGCATTTCAACACACCACCAAAGGAAAACTGGCTGCTGCTGAATGCGCCACAATTACCAAAGCAATTGTAAAATACCAGGATGAAACCAGTTGGGAAACCCGGGTTAAAGAAGGCTTATCGGCCTTACTGGTTATTGTATTGGTTATAGTATTTATTTATGTAGTTAACAGGCTGTTTAAATGGATGCTTGGCAAAATTAATAAGCTGTTTAACAAAGGTATAAAGCTGAGCAATTATGAGCTTTTAAATGCAGAGCAACAATTTTTGGTGGTGAATTTTGTTTTAAAAGCCGCTAAATGGTTTATTATAATACTGCTCATTTATCTTGCTTTACCGGTACTGTTTGGCATATTCCCTTTCACACGCGATATATCTGATACTTTGCTGGGCTATATCACAAGTCCGCTGAAAAAGATTGGGCTGCAAGTTTGGAACTATATCCCTAACCTGATTACCATTTTGGTGCTGGTAGGTATATTCCACTACATTTTACGTTTTCTGCGATACATTAAATCGGAGATAGCGAAAGGCAACCTGGTGATCCCGGGCTTCTACCCCGACTGGGCCAGGCCAACCTACCAAATATTGCGGGTGCTGATACTGGCATTTATGTTTATTGTGATATTCCCTTATTTGCCGGGTTCTGATTCGCCAATTTTTAAGGGGGTATCTGTTTTTGTGGGTGTGTTGTTTACCTTCGGTTCAGCCGGGGCGTTGAGTAATGTAGTATCGGGCCTGGTAATGACCTATATGCGTTCCTTTACATTAGGCGATCGTGTAAAAATTGGTGAGGTAACAGGCGATATCATTGAGAAGAACCTGCTGGTTACCCGTATCCGCACCATACATAACGAGATCATATCCATACCTAACTCTACGGTATTGAGCAGCCATACCATAAATTTCAGCAGCGATTCGCAGGAGAAAGGGCTTATTGTACACACAGAGGTAACCATTGGTTATGATGCCCCATGGCGACAGGTACATCAGTTATTGATTGATGCGGCACTGGAAACAGAACTGGTTGAAAAGGAACCACTACCCTATGTATATCAAACCAGTTTGGAAGATTATTATGTAACCTATCGCATACACGCTTATACCAAATCACCTAACAGGCAATCAGTTATTTATTCGCATTTGCATGCCAATATACAGGACCATTTCAATAAGGCCGGCGTAGAGATCATGTCGCCACACTACAAAGCACTGCGCGATGGCAATGCCACCACTATCCCTGCCGATTATCTACCTAAAGATTACCAGCCACCTGCATTTAATACCGAAGAACGAAAGAAGTAAAGATAAACCTGTTTGAGATAAGAAGCCTTTCAATTTTATTGAGAGGCTTTTATTTTGGATTAATTGGTTTTAATTGGTACTATGTATTGCATATTACTATGTTTTATTATAGATTTGTTTAAAACTTAAGATCTCTCATATTTTTAAAGATTAAACACATGAAAAAGTTCGAATTCATTATCCCGATGTTATTAATGGTTATCTCATTTATCGCATGTCACCAGGGCACCCATACCATTATTGTAAGACAGACCAACGATGTAAAGATCAGAATTGAATATTCAGGGGCAATTATGTTAACCGATGATAGAACAGGTATACAAGCCCTATCTCACAACGCCTATATCAACTACGATAAAAATGGCGACCAGCTTTATATAGCCGATGACCCACATGGCAAAATAGTTTATGAAGTGAATGGTGATAAAACCAACGCATTAGATAATCACGGTAAAGCGCTTTTAGCAGATGCTATTAAAATAATTGCAAAACAACAGGACAGACAGTAATATCATCCTGAATAGTAAACAATTGGCGAGTACTGATTGTACTACAGATAACCATTTGTTTACCATGAAAAAGACCATACTCATCGCGTTTATTTTTGCTTCATTTGCCTTTAAAGCATCGGCCCAGGAGAAATTTTCATTGGCCCAGTTTGAGAAATATGTAGGCAAAAAAGTAACCCTTTGCGATACGGTATACTCCTATAAAATATTTAACGATACGCTTACCATGTTAAATATGGGCGGCAATTATCCAAACCAAAAATTTACGGTTGTGATAACGGGGCACGAGATAGTAATAAATTTTGATGATATAAAAGGTAAGCACATTTGCGTAACCGGCGACCTATCCAAATATAAAGGCTACCCCGAAGTGCTCATTTATCACCCCAATCAAATAGAATTTAAATAAAATAGAAAAGCCGCACTGAAAGATCAACGCGGCTTTGTATTATATCTTCATAATAAATTATGGTTTCATGGCTTCTATAATGCCTGATGTATCGTAATAAGAACTTTCAACAGCAATTTTCCCATCCTTGTTAAACAGGTCAAATATTACTTCATAAAATTTAACCGGCTTTTTGGTCTTTTTATATACACCGGTTATCACCCACCATGATTGTACGGTAAAAGGATCTGAAGTATATTCTAACCCATCAGGATAACCCATCGCCCTAATTGTTATCTGATCCCAGTTGGCAAACAGTCGTTGCCAATCGGCCCTTGCCTGTGCGAGCGTTATTTTTTTAGGTGCTGATGAATCATAAAAAGCAGCCGTATCAGCATAATATTTTATTACAGTTGTAGTATCTCCCTTAGCAAACGCAGCATTTAAGTTATTTACTATAGTTATGTAAGGGTGTTCTTTGTAAATAGTACCATTCTTTACCACGCCTTGCGCAAAAGAAGTAACAGAAAATGCCATTAAGGCAATTGTAACAAGCTTTTTCATGTGTTTTTGAGGTTTGATTAATGATACATAAATATATAAATAATATTTTCATAAACAACTGAAAATCAGCAATTAAATATAGTATTATACTATTAATTAATATATTATTTATCGTTATTACATATACAACCAGTGGTTTTAAAGCTCTAAATTGATTTTATTTATCAAAATAGCAATTTTTACATAACTAACTGAATAACAATAACTTTAATGATATAAAATAAAAGTTTTTAAACTTAAAAAAATTAATTATTAGTAATTTAAACGCATTGTTATATTTACCCCTGATGAAGAAGATAAAGCACTTAATTGGATTCGACGATCCGAACATGTCACTGGAAAATAAACTCTTTAATGCTGTATCTCTAATCATAGGTCTGTACATGATCATCTCATTGATTATCAATATCATAATTGGATTTAGCCTGCCGCTTAATATCATTGTAATACTGGTTGGGGTTTTATCAGGCGTTGCATTTTACAACAGCAGGGTTAAAGGCTATAAAGAAAATACAGTTTTAATATATGTTACCATCGGTATTATATTATTCATATTAGGTTGGTTCTATAATGGTGGCATTGAAGGGTCTACGCCACAGGAAGGCGTTTTTTTAGTTGCCTTAATTACTATACTGGTTACACGCAAGCATCATGTACTTTTTATAGGCGTAATGATAGGTGTGTTTTTAGGCTGCTTTTTTGCCGAGAAACAATTTCCTCAATTGCTATCGCCACCCGAAAGCGGTTCGGCCAAGGAGATAGATATACTTGTCTCCTCTGTGGTATCAATGCTGATAATTGGCCTGTTGCTGGGCGTGCTTAAAAAAAGCCATGAAAGTGATAAAAACCACTTGATTAAAAAAAGCGAGGAACTGCTCCTATCCCAAACAGAGCTTTCAGCAGCCAAGGACCTGGCCGAGGCGGCTACTTTCGCCAAATCAAATTTCCTGGCTAATATGAGCCATGAGATCCGCACACCGTTGAATGGCATTATTGGTACGGCGCAGTTATTGTCACGGTCGGAACTTTTACCCGGGCAGGAAGAGCTGCTGCAAACCCTGCAATCAAGCAGTAACCTGCTTATTAATATTATTAGTGATATACTCGATCTTTCAAAAATCGAGGCCGATAAACTGGTGCTTATCCCGGTAGATTTCAATATCAGAAAGTGTATTAAAACTGTAATTGATATCTGCCGCCCTGCAATTGATAATGCCAACAAACCTATAAAACTCAGTTATACCATTGATAGTAAATTAGCCAACGCCGTAAGCACCGATGAAAGCCGTTTACAGCAAATATTGGTAAACCTGATAGGCAATGCTATTAAATTTACCGAACAGGGGTTTGTTACGCTGGATGTAACCGTAACCGGAAATCAGCTTAATACACAGGAAGTAACTTTCCGGGTAAGCGATAGCGGGATAGGTATAAACGCTGAAGCACTTGAACAGTTATTCAGGCCTTTTACGCAAGCCAATACCACTACCGTACGAAAATATGGAGGCACCGGCTTGGGGCTCTCTATATGCAAAAAATTGGTGGAAATGATGGGCGGAAAGATCTGGGTTGAAAGCAAGGAAATGGAAGGCTCGGTATTTAGTTTCAGCGTGCCGCTTGCAGTTGCCAAAAACGTTATGCCTGCCACAAATACTAAACTTCCTGATGCTAAGGAACGACATCTGCACAAGCCTCTGCGCATTTTATTAGCCGAGGATAACAAAATGAACCAATTGATAGCGCGCCGCATATTTGAGAAAATAGGCTACCCTATTGATATTGCTGATAACGGCCTGCTGGCCATTCAAAAACTGGAACAGCAACAATACGATCTTATTTTTATGGATATACAAATGCCCGAAATGGATGGTATACAGGCAACCCGCTATATACTTGATAAATATGGTGATGATGCCCCAACCATTGTAGCCATGACGGCAAATGTGATGAGCGAAAATGAGATTGAATGTAAAAGGGCCGGCATGAAGGACTTTTTAAGCAAACCTTTTACCATTGATCACCTGGAAGCAATAATTAACAGGTGGGGATAATTTGCTTACCATAAATAAGTATCTTGTATAAAACGTATTTGATTTATAAATGTTCACATAAACAGGAGGAACAAACAAATGGCAAATTTCAAGGAGATCATAGCATCAGACAAACCCGTATTGGTTGATTTTTCGGCTGAGTGGTGCGGCCCGTGTAAAATGATGCCGCCCATACTTAAACAGGTAAAAGACAACCTGGGCGATAAGGTAACCATTATAAAGGTTGATGTTGACAAAAATCCCGAAGCTGCTAATGCCTATAAAATACAGGGCGTGCCTACACTCATCGTATTTAAGAACGGGCAAACCAAATGGCGCCAAAGTGGTGTAGTACAGGCAAACCAGCTACAGCAAATTATTGAGCAGTTTGTTTAGCCGGATCTGTTTGCGGTGCCAATTTGCGTTTTATTGAATTTGTTTTTAATTGTGAAAACTGGTCAGCATCGTTTTTACCCGCAATCGCATTAACATAGATCTGAGTATTGTTATCAATTACCAGTACATTGTTGGTTAATGGTTTAATGGTGTATGCCGGTACCACTACAAAAGTGCTGTCGTTAGGCAATGTGCCGCCAACGTACACCTGGTTATTGGCAGTATAAACCGTATCGGTTGTACCCAGACTGCCTGCAGCTGCATTTGTAAAATTCAATAAATTATTTGTCCTGTCTATTCCGTACGAAACCAGGGAGATATCATAATCGGTTAAATTACGGACCTGGTAGCTTGCTGTACCATTATGAACAGTAACAGCGTGGTTAACGATTGATGTCCCATTTATATTAAGCCTTATGGTATAAACTCCCGCTTTAGCATACGTATGCTGCGGCGATTCATCTGTAGAAGATGTTCCATCGCCAAAATCCCAGTAATAGCTTTTGGCGCTGGTTGATGTATTAATAAGGCTGACTGTTTCGGTAAGGTAGTAATTGGTTTTTGAGGTGCTGAAAGATGATTTTCCAAGATCATCTCTTTTGCAGGCGGCCAATGAAAAAATCGCTATTGTGATAAAAAGCAGGTTTTTCCTCATAGTGATCAGTTTGATTGTAAGGTTATGCTACAAGTAACCTCTTTAATCAACAAAAAGTATTACCGGTAACCCATTGCCTGCAAATCAAATAATTCGGCATAGCGGCCGCCTTTTATCAACAATTCTTCATGACTGCCAATCTCTATCAGCTCACCTTTTTCCAATACCAAAATCCTGTCGGCCATGCGCACGGTACTGAAGCGGTGCGATATTAATACGGCAGATTTACCCTTTGTCAATTCGGCAAAACGCTCAAAAACATTATACTCTGCCCGTGCATCAAGTGCCGATGTTGGTTCATCCAGTATCAGCAATTGCGCATCACGCATATAAGCGCGGGCCAATGCCACTTTTTGCCACTCACCGCCCGACAGTTCAACACCATCGGCAAAGCGCTTGCCTAATTGCTGGTCGTATTGTCCCGGTAATTTTTCTGCCAATACATCCGCCAGACTTTGTTTAGCTGAATTAACGATCAATGGCCTGTTCTCTTTTTGGTTGATATTACCTACGGCGATGTTCTGCGCGAAGCTCATCTGGTAACGCAAATAATCCTGGAAAATAATACCCACATTCAAGCGAAGATCGGCAAGGTCGTATTCTTTCAGGTCGATGCCATCCAATAATATGCGGCCTTCAGTTGGATCATACAAACGGGCAAGCAGTTTTACCAGCGTGGTTTTACCTGCACCGTTCTCCCCTACCAAAGCCAGCTTTTCTCCGGGATGCAGGGTAAACGATAAATGCCTGTTAGCCCAGCGTTCAGAGTTTATGTAACGGAAACCTACATCCTCAAACGTAAACCCTTGTTGTATGGTTTTAGGAAATGGCAACGCGTTATCCGACAATTTTATCTTGGGCTGGATCTCAAAAAATTCAAAGAAATCGCGCAGATATATCGCGCCTTGTGATACTGCCGTAAAGCGGGTCAATATACCCTCTAATAAGCTTCGTAACTGCCTGAATGATCCCGCAAGGAAAGCGAGTTCACCAATACTTACCGAGCCTTCTACAGCTTTAATTATAATGAATACGTAAGCCGCGTAATAACCTATACTACCCAGCATGGCAAAGAACGTACCCCATAATGACCGCTTAATAGATAATAGGCGGTTATCCCAATAAAACTTATTGGAGAGCAGCTTAAAACGCTCTATAATAAATCCCGACAGGTCAAAGATCTTTACTTCTTTGGCCGTTTCATCACTCGCACCTAAATAGCGGATGTAATCCAGTTCACGGCGTTCGGGTGTTTGTCCGCGGGTAAGGGCATAACTCTTATCGTTAAAATGCGATTCGCCCAAAAAGGCGGGAATGATTGCGATGAGCAATAGTACGATGAGCCATGGATTAAAGGCCATTAAACCTACAGCTAAAAAGGCCATAGTGATCAGATCCTGCACCTGGCTCATTACCTGTGACAGTAATATAGTGCGCCCTACGGTTTGCTGGCGGGCACGTTCCAGTTTATCATAAAAGTCGGCATCCTCAAACTGGTCAAGGTCAAGTGTGGCTGCGTGGGCCATTATCTTTACCGAAGTGTGGTTACTGAAAAGGTCGCCCAGCAAGCTATCCATTAAAGTAATGGCGCGGGTTAAACCATCGGATATTAGCGCTAAGGCAAATTCGGCAGCTACCAGTTGCCATAAATATTGTGTACCGAGTGCATGGTTATGGCTGATCCTGATCACCTGGTCGATGATTAGCTTACCCACATACAGCAAGCCCAGCGGTGTAGCCGACCGTGCTATGCGCAACAGGGAGTTAACCACGGTCATCCACGGACTAGTTTGCCAAACTAATTTAAAAAATGCAGGCAAGCTACGGAGCGCATCAAGGCGTTCCTTAAGGGTTACAGGTTCGGGGCGTTTATTTTTTGGAGGGCGTGTGGTATTCAATAGTATTACTTTCTTTTACTGTTGATCTCTTCTTTTTAACCACCGCGTCATTGCGAGGTACGAAGCAATCTCTAAATTATACAGAGCAACTGAAAGGTTGACTTGTTGGCTGACCTGCCCATGTAGAGATTGCTTCGTACCTCGCAATGACTCTTGGCGAAGATTGTATTATTAGTAAAATTACAAAAATACCGCTAAGGAACAGCAGGCAGCAGGTTTTGTGAGAACAGCATGACAGATAACAAAAGAGGGATGCCGTTTGGCATCCCTCTTTTGTTAAATAGTTCCCCTCCCTGGAGGGGCGCGTATGGTTTGTGTAATGGCAGGGGTGGGTTCTACATTGTGCTCTTCAATAACACATCCCTAACCCCTCTCAATAGGGGAACTTTACATTCAATCCTTAAATCTTACTCACCGGCTTAGCAACCGGCGCAACCATCGATTGCGTATGAATCTCTCTTTGCAATCTTGGATTATGACTGAGATCCTTCTGCAAATGCGGTGCAATTACAAGTGATACTATCGACATTAATTTGATCAAAATATTCATTGACGGGCCTGAGGTATCTTTGAACGGATCACCTACGGTATCACCTGTTACAGAAGCCTTATGCGGCTCTGATTTTTTGTAATACATCTCGCCGTTTATCTCCACGCCTTTTTCAAATGATTTTTTAGCGTTGTCCCATGCGCCACCTGCATTGCTCTGGAAGATCCCCATCAACACACCTGATACGGTAACACCTGCCAGTAAACCACCCAATACTTCCGGGCCAAATATAAAGCCTACAATTATTGGGGTGATCAAAGCGATTAAACCCGGAGCAACCATCTCGCGAATGGATGCCTTGGTTGATATAGCCACGCATTTTTCATATTCAGGTTTGGCTTTGTATTCCATTATACCCGGTATCTCGCGAAACTGGCGGCGAACTTCTTCTACCATCGCCATAGCCGCACGGCCCACTGCCGAGATAGCCAATGCCGAGAAGATGAAAGGGATCATACCACCTACAAATAAGCCGGCCAATACATCAGCCTTGTAAATATCAATATGTTCAATACCCGCAACACCCACAAATGCCGCGAATAAAGCCAGTGAAGTTAATGCTGCCGATGCAATGGCAAATCCTTTACCTGTAGCGGCAGTAGTATTACCTACAGCATCCAGGTTATCGGTACGGTGCCTTACTTCTTCGGGCAGACGGCTCATTTCGGCAATACCACCGGCGTTGTCTGCTATCGGACCAAAGGCATCGATAGATAACTGCATGGCAGTAGTAGCCATCATACCTGCGGCTGCAATAGCCACACCATATAAACCTGCAAAATGATAAGAGCCGTAAATACCCGCGGCTAATACCAATATAGGCAACACGGTTGATTCCATACCTACTGCCAAACCGGCAATAATATTGGTAGCATGCCCGGTTGATGACTGTTTAATGATACCCAACACAGGTCGTTTACCCATGGCGGTATAATATTCAGTGATCATAGACATTAATGTACCTACAACCAGGCCAACTACTATCGCGCCAAAAACATCGCCCCTGGTAAACTCAATTGAACCCCCCTTTAGCATTCCACCACCCAATTCATCTCTCTTCATGTGAAAAACATATGCAGGCAGCATCCAGTTCACTAAAAAGAAAGTGGCTATGGCCGTTAAAATAATGGAGGCCCAGTTACCAATATTTAATGCACTTTGTACGCTATCAGTTTCCTTACTTATCTTAACAAACGATGCACCTACTATAGAAAATATCAAACCTAAACCGGCAATCACCATTGGTAACAGAACCGGGGCAATACCACCAAAGCTATCAGGTGATACGATCTCACGGCCCAACACCATGGTTGCAAGCATGGTAGCCACGTACGATCCGAATAGATCGGCACCCATACCTGCTACGTCTCCAACGTTGTCGCCAACGTTATCAGCAATAGTTGCGGGGTTACGTACGTCATCTTCAGGAATACCTGCTTCAACCTTACCAACCAAATCGGCACCCACATCGGCAGCTTTTGTATAAATACCACCGCCAACACGTGCAAACAATGCGATCGATTCAGCCCCTAACGAGAACCCGGCTAAAACATCAAGCGCTTTTGCCATGGCCTCGCCATTTACACTTGCACCGGCAACGTTTTTAACATATATAGTATAGAATACAATAAATAATGAACCTAAACCAATAATTGCCAAACCGGCAACACCTAAACCCATAACTGTACCGCCTGTAAACGATACTTTTAATGCCTGCGCTAAACTGGTACGGGCAGCCTGTGTAGTACGCACATTTGCCTTGGTAGCAATACGCATCCCCAAATAACCTGCGAATGCAGAAAGGAATGCTCCCACAACAAATGAAATAGCAATAACCGGGCTCGATGTATCTACAGTTGTACCCGAGTAAGCAAGCAGCAAGCCTGCTATAACCACAAAGTAGCTTAGCACTTTCCATTCTGCGCGTAAAAAAGCCATTGCCCCATCGGCAATGTAACCTGCCAGCTGGGCCATATCCCCATCGCCTGCATCCTGCTTAACAACCCATGCCGCTTTAACGGCCATCACGGCGATCCCTATAAGCCCAAAAACAGGGATCAAGTAGATTAAATTAGTGTAAAAGAAGTCCATAGTAAATATTTAGTTTATAATTGGTTAGTAGTTCTCCAGCAGCAGCTCGATTAATTGGTTGTGCAAATTAGCAAATTAATTTATTTACAATAGGGTGTCAATTATAAACTTTTTTGAATAGTTTAGGGTTTTTAACCCTCACCCTTCATGAAAGATAATCCCGGTCAACCCAAACTAAAACATTCGCTCGGCCTGTTAGACGGTACAATGATCGTAGCAGGCTCCATGATTGGTTCGGGGATCTTTATTGTAAGTGCTGATATTATACGCAATGTTGGCTCATCGGGCTGGCTTATAGTAGTTTGGTTGCTCACCGGGTTTATGACACTTACCGCTGCACTGAGCTATGGCGAGCTTAGCGCCATGTTCCCTAAAGCAGGCGGACAATATGTTTATCTAAAAGAATCATACAACAAGCTTATTGCCTTTTTATATGGCTGGAGCCTTTTTGCGGTAATACAAACCGGCACTATCGCGGCTGTGGGTGTAGCATTCTCTAAATTCACGGCTTATTTAATACCGTCAGTTAGCGAGGATAATATCCTTTACAAAATGCAGTGGGGAGGCGATACAGGCACGGCGCACATATTTACTATCAGCGCGGCGCAGCTGGTATCTATTATACTGATCATCTTTTTAACCTTTATCAATACCCGTGGCGTTAAAAGCGGTAAGATCATCCAGAATACTTTTACTTTAACCAAACTGGCCAGTTTATTCGGCTTGATCATATTCGGGTTTATAATGCTGAAGGGCGATGTATGGCACGCCAACTGGACTAACGCCTGGCATCTGCAAAAACTAAATACCAACGGCACTTTTGCTGAGTACACAACCGGCGCTGCTTTAGGCGCCATAGCCGCATCCATGGTGGGCTCTATATTCAGTAGCGATGCCTGGAACAACGTAACCTTTATGGCTGGTGAAATGAAGAACCCTAAACGGGATATAGCCTTGAGCCTGTTCTTCGGTACTTTGATCGTAACGGTGATATATGTATCGGCCAACATAGTTTACACCGCTGTTTTGCCTTTGCATGGCATTGCCGACGCTGCTAAAGATAGGGTTGGTGTAGCGGCATCACAAGCCATATTTGGTAATATAGGTACTGTTATTATCGCGTTGATGATCATGATATCAACTTTCGGCTGTAATAATGGTTTAATTTTAGCTGGCGCGAGGGTATATTATACCATGGCAAAGGATGGCTTGTTCTTTAAAAAGACGGGGACGCTTAACAAATTTGCCGTACCTGAATTTGGTTTGTGGATACAATGCGTAGTAGCATCTATTCTTTGTTTAAGCGGCCGATATGGCGATCTGCTGGATATGATCTCATTTGTGGTGGTGATATTTTATGTGCTTACTATTATTGGTATCTACATCTTACGCAAAAAACTGCCGCATCATGAGCGCCCCTACAAAGCATTTGGCTACCCGGTACTGCCAGCTATTTATGTTATAATGGGATTGGCCTTTTGTACGTTATTGATCATATACAAACCACAGTTTACCTGGCCGGGATTAATCATTGTATTGATTGGAATCCCGATCTATTATATATCGCAACGTAACGCAAAGCATGAGGATACGCCGCTTACTGACAACTAGCTTATTATTTATTGCAGGATATGCCCCTGCGCAATCAATTCAACAAAAACTAAACGCAGCCTTTAGCAGGCTGCAGCTGGATAGTCAGTGCCGGTACGCATCTGTTTCCCTCACTGTACTTGATGTTAAAACCGGCGAACAGGTTTTTGCCATAAACCCGGATATGGGGCTGGCAACGGCATCAACCATGAAAACCATTACCACCATTACCGCCTTTAATGTTTTGGGTAAGGATTTTAAATACCAAACACAGTTTGGTTACAATGGTACAATAGCCAATGGCACCCTGAACGGCGATATTATAATAAAAGGCGCAGGCGATCCAACCCTTGGTAGCTGGCGTTATGAGAGCAGTAAAGAGAACCATATCCTTACTATAATGGTTGATGCCTTACAAAAGGCGGGCATCAAAAAGATAAACGGGCGCATCATTGGCGATGATTCTGTTTTCGGCACACAATCTATCCCTGATGGATGGATCTGGGAAGATGTAGGCAATTACTATGGTGCGGGCACATCGGGCCTTTGCTGGCGCGAAAACCAATACGACATCAAACTGCATACCGGCGAACCTGGCACACCGGTAACTTTATCAAGTGAAGTACCCGCCATGCCTTATCTCAACTTTAAAAGCGAAGCCACTAACGCTTCAGCCCATACAGGCGATGATACCTATGCTTACCTGCCTGTTAACAGCAACATGGTTTATGTAAGGGGAACTTACGCCAGCGATCAAACCAAGAAAAGCATTGCCGTTGCCCTGCCCGATCCCGCTTACGACGCAGCATTCCGTTTGGCTGATACGTTGAAACGTTTAGGTTTTATAATTACAGGATCAGCCGAATCATCATCGACGCTAACAGCTAAAGGGCAAGCATTACCGGCAGCGACACAAAGTTTGACTACGATTTCGTCACCAGAACTCAGCAAGATCATTTACTGGACCAACCAGAAAAGCATCAATCTTTACGCTGAGCAATTGCTAAAAACCATCGCCTGGAAAGGTGGCAAATTGCCATCCACAGCAAATGGCGTTAGTACTTTGCAGGATTTCTGGAAACAGCGTGGTATTGATACCAACTCACTTAACGTATTTGATGGCAGCGGCCTGTCCCCTGCTGATCGTGTAACTACACATACTATGGCTACCATACTACAATCAGCTACCAAGGAAGCATGGTTCCCTGATTTTTTTGAGAGCTTACCTGTTTACAACGATATGCACATGAAAAGCGGCAGCATTATCAACGTGCTTAACTACGCCGGTTACCAAACCCATAATGGCCGGCAGCTGTGTTTTTCTATTATGGTGAATAATTATAATGGATCTACAAAAGCAATTAAGGAGAAGATTTTCCGGGTGCTGGATGAGTTGAAATAGTAAATTCATTCGCTGCCGCGAGTTTAGCGTAGCGTAACTCGTGGCGCTCATTGTACAAGCTTCTTAGCTTGTTGTTACTAAAGCTACAAGCTTTAGCCATGCCGAACCACGGGTTACGCTACGCTAAACCCGCGGCAGCAATTGCTAAACCCGTGGCAGCAATTTTTGGATTTTTATTTTAAAAATTTACTAATTAAAGGCTTCACCACCTCAAACCAAATCGTGATCAGCGCCAGCAATAACGCCACAATTTTCGACCAATCGGCCAAAGAAATTTGTGAGATCCGTTTAAATATAGGTGGTCGCTTAATTTGTGGCGCTTTTCTTTTATCGGATCGCTTGATGAGGTTGTTTATTTCTAAATAAGAATAGCCCTTAGTGGTTAAATTAATGCCGCTATCAATCATTATATAGCCTGCGGCCAGCAATTCATCTATAACCACATTTACAGTGGCATTGGTAGTTTTTGTATTTAATTTAATGATCTCGACAGAGGTGCCAGGGTGCTTAAAGATGTATAACAGATAAGTTCCGTAGTATTTTTCAAGCATGATTAATCTTTTTGGGAGAAACTTAAAACATTGTTATTCAGCACCATTTCCAACTAATAATCAACACAAAAAGTATGCCTATCTAAAACTGATAAGGCGTGCCTATTATCAAAAAACATTAAAAAATAAAAAGCATTAAATAATTGTTAAACAATTTATTATCCGCCAGAGATTAAGTTTTAATAATTATTTTCGGCAGACCATTGTAACATCCTGCACCGATACTCATCTAAATAATAAAATAATCTACAAAATGGGCACGCGCCTTTTCAATCAATTATCAATTCTTATAATTGTTCAATCGTAATAATATCATGAAAAAAATACTTTCAGCCATTGGCTTAATATTGCTTATTGCAGGCTGTTCACAAAACCCGCCGCAACAAAATAATGTCACCATTGAAAACGACACCAACTCGGGTTTCGATGTAAACAAGCTGGCCCAACTGGTTAAAACCAGCACAGACCCGCAAACGCTTGAAAAGGCTATTAATGATCCGAACAATCATATTAACAACCTTGACCTGGATAAGGATGGCAACATTGATTACCTTAAAGTAATTGAACCCGCTGCAAACCGGTTAAATGTGGTTGATGATGTGAGCGACAGTGATTCGGTAACCGTTGCACGTATTAAAGTTGACCCTGATCAAACTAATAATACCGCCGACCTTAACATACAGGGTAACCCCAATTATGTAGGGAATGATAACTATTACCATTCGTCGTTCTCGTTAACCGACATTTTGCTGCTGAGCTATTTAATGCGCCCGCATGCTTATTACATGCCGATGTACCATTATGGCTATTACCCGTCTTATTATACACGGGTACACACTTACAGCACTTTCAGGCCAACTACATCGTCGGCTATGTCATCGCGTATCAGGAACCGCAGCAGCCTGGGTTCACCAACCAGATCACAACGCTCGTTCGGCACCCGATCATCCGGCAGCGTGCGCAGTGGCGGTTTTGGTAGCAGCCATAGCAGCAGCTTTGGAAGCAGCTCGGGCAGGTCATCAGGATTTGGGCACAGCCGTAGTGGATTTGGCCGCAGAAGATAATATAAACAACACAGTCAATTAATTAATCTTAAATTTTAAATACAATGAGCATATTCGATAGGTTATTCCGCATAGGCGCAGCAGAAGCTAATGCCGCAGTTGATAAATTAGAAGATCCGTCAAAAATGGCCGACCAGATCTTGCGCGAATTAAGATCAAACTACCAGCAAGCCATACAAGGCGAAGCTGAAATAAAAGCGCTTGCATTACAGCATCGCGCAAGCGAATTACAATACCGCAATACAGCAGCCGATTGGGAAAAGAAAACCAATGAGTTGCTGGATCGCATTGAAACTAAACAGCTTGACGAAGCCAAAGGCAATGACTTAGCCAACAAAGCTGCCGAAGCACATCAATCTGCAACTAATGAAGCAGATCAGTTTGCAAAGATGGCCGAGAAGGAAGAAAGCGCCGTTGCTGTAATGGACCTGAAGATAAAACAGATAAAGGACCAGATTGCTGAAACCGAAAGTCGCGCGCAGCTGATCAACTCAAGGGCAAAAACTGCCGAGGTATCTGAAAAGATCAACAAAACATTATCAAGCGTTGATACTGATGGCTTAATGGCTACATTGAACCGGATGGATCAGAAAGCATCGGCACAGGAATTCAGGGCGGCGGCTTACGCGCAGATTGATGATTCGGCATTATCAACCGAGCAGGAAATTAACAAGGCTTTAGGCCAAGGTTCCGCACAAAATGCCCTGGAAGCAATTAAAGCTAAACGCACAAAATTGTTAAACTAATTTTTGTCAGTGTGATCACAACAGGGCTGCCCGTTCTTATGGAACGGGCAGTTTCTTGTCGCGACTAATTATTTAATAACCCCATGTTTATAACAGACGATAATAAAAAGACATTTAAAGCCATTATCATACTTAATGAGATGATAAATGGCACCCATAAATTCAGAACGGTTGATAATGGCGACGACAGTATATTGGAGCCTTTGTTTATTGAGCTGCTATCAAAAGGATATGTACAAACAGCCGGTATAAATTATGAGCCTACCGCCAAAGGACAGGATGTGTTCAACATCTTTATGAAACGGTATACCGAATACCTTAAAGTATATGATATTTTTTCTTTTGTAGATCTTGAGAAAGGTGAATTTGCATTCTCCCGGTATTTTGATTTCGACAGCGATGATGCCTGGGCCAGTTTTACCAACGATGAACGTTTTGACGATTTAAGGATAGCCATAGCGCTGTTCAAAAAGATCGATCCGGCGGAGATCGTGTTTATGTCATTCATCAACGAAAACCGTTTTGATACCACCTCAGCAGGCTGGCAAATGGACCTGGTATCAGATAATTCATGGAAAGAGATTGAAGACATTTGCGCTACCGCCATTAAGCCTGAAGAGGTTGGCGAAGATGCGATGGTTGATATGATAGGCCAGGGCTCCGAACTGATGATAAAACTGCTGGAAGAAGAAAAGAACCAGCAGCAAGACGATCAAAACAACAATAACGGAACTGAAACCATTGTAGAGGAAGAAACCGTTGAATACTATGAGCCGTACTATGATCCGTACTATGTTTCGCCGGTATGGTTATTGCCTTTGTTTTTGTGGTAGATAAATAAACCCATTAATTCTCTGGCGCAAACGTCCGCTGATGACAAACATAGCTAAGTAACAAGCGGATGTTTTCGCCAGAGTAGAATCAACATCATTTAAATGGTAGTATTCCTAAATCTCTCTAATTCTTTCTCCGATTATTTAATAGCTATTTTAACAACATCGTGTTTACTTCTTTTTGGATACTTTTCAGTGTTTAGGACAAGAAAATTAATGACCTTTTACATGACTGCGTTGACAAAAAACAATCCGTCAAATATTTATTATGACTTTTATAAAAAGATGTTTGAAAAAAAATGGTTTTATTTCAATATAAAATTCTGTGGAGTGATTTTTATATTATTGGGATCTACTTTATTATTTTATATTATATATCAGATAATTAAGTGAGCCCTCCGGTTCTAGCATCTACCCTTAAAACAACAAGTAGCGTGCACGCCTGAAAATGCGACGAAAGCTGATTGTCATTCTGAGCGATAGCGAAGAATCTTCCTCAAGATGCAAAGCGGGCTATGCAAGATGTATAAGATTCTTCGCTATCGCTCAGAATGACAATTGTATATAAAAAAACTGGCTTCAGTCTGCGACTGAAGCCTACAGAGGATGAAAGTTTGCAACTTTCATCCTCTAATTCAATACCGGGTGCACATTAGTGATATTAAAAATATCCTCCATTAAATCATCACTTGGGTTAATCTTTAAAGCCTTTGAAAAAACTTCAACAGATAATGCGTCATCCCTGTCTTTAACTAAAAAGCGCAGCGTACAATTCTTAACCGGGTATTTTTCAACATTATTATTAACCGCCTGCTCAATACTGTTTACCAGCTTTTCGTTTAACGAGTTCAGATCGATACACACCGTTAATGATTTGGTGAGCTTATCACGCATTTCGGATAGCAGGCTCATGACATGTATCTTCAAATCCCAGTTATCTTTCTGCCTGAATTTCTCTTCAATGATTCCCTTCAGATGCATAAAGTAACCATCAACCATTAAATAGCGGAACTTCACATAATCCTCGCCAAACAGCGCGAACTCGTATGATTCCTTGTAATCTTCAAGTACAAATGTGCCGAACGGTTTACCTGTCTTGGTCATTTTATGCTGAACGTTGCCTACCAGGCCCCCAATACGAATCTCACCCCTGCGGCGCAGCTCGGCAAAAGCATTCATGATTTCCTCACCACCCTCACCGCTCCGGGCCTTTTGCATATTTTTCAGATCGCTGATATCGGAATTGCAAAAACGGTCCATTTCCACCTTGTAGTTATCTAATGGGTGGCCCGTTAAGTATATACCGATTACATCACGCTCATATTTTAGCTTCTCAATTAAAGGCCACTCATCGCTCTCGGGCATACTTGGCTCAGGAATGTACGAAGCCACCGAACCACCAAATAATGAGGATTGATTACTGCTTTGTGTATTCTGGTAATCGTTGGCATATTTTATCAGGCGTTCAACACCTGTTAAAATACCGTTTTCTGTTTTGGCAAAAAACTGCGAGCGATTTAAGCCCATACCATCAAAAGCACCACCATACACCAGGTTTTCGTATGATTTACGGTTCACGCTGCGTGTGTTTGAGCGCTGTGCGAAATCATATATGGTGGTAAACGGACCGCGTTCGTTACGTTCTTCAATAATGCTTTCAACCGCTTTATCACCCACTCCTTTAACGCCTGTCAACCCAAAACGCACCTCTCCCTTTTTATTTACAGCGAATGCCATATCCGATTCATTAATATCCGGACCTAAAACCGGCACACCCATCCTGCGGCATTCATCCATAAAGAAAGAGATCTTCTCCATGTTATTCTGGTTATTCAATACCGAGGCCATGTACTCTGCCGGGTAATGCGCCTTTAAGTAAGCTGTTTGATAAGCCACAAAAGCGTAACAGGTAGAGTGTGATTTATTGAACGCGTATTGGGCAAATGCCTTCCAGTCATTCCAAACTTTGGTAAGCTTATCCTTAGGGTGACCTTTAGCAGTGGCACCGGTCATAAACTGGGCTTCCATCTTGTTCAGTATCTCTATCTGCTTTTTACCCATTGCTTTACGCAAAACGTCGGCATCGCCCTTACTAAAGCCTGCCAGTTTTTGCGATAAGAGCATCACCTGTTCCTGGTAAACGGTAATACCGTAGGTTTCGCCCAGGTATTCCTCCATATCGGGTAAATCGAACGCGATAGGCTCATAACCATGCTTACGCTTAATAAACAGCGGGATATACTCTATCGGACCCGGGCGATACAGGGCGTTCATGGCTATCAAATCCTCAAACTTATCGGGCTTCAGATCGCGCAGGTACATTTGCATACCATCACTTTCAAACTGGAAGGTACCGTTGGTATCGCCACGCTGATAAAGCTCAAATGTTTTTGTGTCATCAAGCGGGATATAATCTATATCGATAACAACTCCATGGTTTTGCTTGATCATCTGCAAGGCGCCTTTAATAATGGTCAGGGTTTTAAGGCCCAAAAAGTCCATCTTAATAACGCCTGCATCCTCAATTACACGCCCATCATACTGGGTAACCAGCAGGTCGGAGTCCTTAGCAACGGCAACCGGCACAATATCGGTAAGGTCATAAGGCGCTATGATGATACCGGCAGCGTGTACACCCGTGTTACGAATGGAACCCTCCAGCTTTGCAGCCTCCCTGAGTACAATACCACGGAGATCTTTCCCCTCATAAATACTTTTTAATTCGGGTACCTGATCTATCGCCCCCTGTAAGGTGATGCCTAAAGTATCAGGCACCAGTTTCTTCATTAAGTTCACTTCAGATAGCGGCATATCCAGCACACGGCCTACATCCTGTATACTGGTACGTGCAGCCATGGAACCATAGGTAATGATCTGCGCTACCTGATTTTTACCATATTTTTCAACAACATAATCAATTACCTTCTGCCTGCCTGCATCGTCAAAATCCGTATCAATATCGGGCATTGATTTACGATCGGGGTTCAGGAACCTTTCGAACAGGAGATTATATTTAAGCGGATCGATATTAGTAATACCAATACAATACGCTACCACCGATCCCGCTGCCGAACCACGGCCCGGACCAATAAACACTCCCATATCGCGGCCTGCCTTGATGAAATCGGCAACGATTAAAAAGTACCCTGCAAAACCCATGGTACGGATGGTGAACAGCTCAAAATTGATACGCTCCTCAGCCTCCGGCGATATATCTACATAACGATTCTTCGCGCCTAAAAAGGTAAGGTGTTTCAGGTATTCCCACTGGTTCAGCGTATCCGAATCAGGGGTCATATCGCTATGGATCTTAAATTCAGGCGGAATAACGAAATTGGGCAGTAAAATATCACGCTTTAATTTCAGCGTTTCTACCTTGTCAACTATCTCGTTGGTATTATCTAATGATTCAGGCAGGTCATTAAACAGCTTGCCCATTTCTGCCTGGGTCTTAAAGTAAAACTGATCGTTGGGGAAACCGAAACGATAACCCTTGCCACCTTCTTCATCGGTAGCAATGGGGGTGCTCTGCATATCGCCGGTATTCACGCACAGTAAAATATCATGCGCGTTGGAGTCCTGCTGATCCACATAATGCGAATCATTGGAGCAGATCACTTTTACATTATATTTTTTAGCATATTTAAGCAGCACGTTGTTAACGGTATGCTGCTCGGGGATATCGTGGCGTTGTAACTCTATATAATAGTCTTCGCCAAAAAGATCGAGCCACCATTTAAATTCCGCCTCGGCTTCTTCTTCGCTTTTACGCAATATAGCTTGTGGAACACTTGCACCTATACAGCAAGTGGTAGCAATAAGCCCTTTGTGGTATTTTAATATCAGTTCCTTATCAACACGGGGCCATTTGCTGTACAGGCCCTCCATATAACCTAATGAACATAGCTTAACCAGGTTTTTATAACCTTCGGGATTTTTGGCTAATAATAACTGGTGGTGCCTTACATCCTTTTTCTCCTTGGTGAACTGTTTTTTGTGCCTGTCTTCAACCACATATAGCTCGCAACCAACGATGGGCTTCACGTTATGCTTACCGGCTTCGGCAACAAACTTAAACGCGCCGAACATATTCCCGTGGTCGGTAATAGCCAGGGCTTTCATACCATCAGCAGCTGCTTTTTTATATAGTTTACCTATATCAGCGGCCCCATCAAGTAATGAAAATTGAGTATGTACGTGTAAATGCGAATAATCCGGCATAGCAATCCCTGTAAATTTATTGGAGAAATACAAAGTTACCAAAAAACAACTTGTGGTGTATAGTTGTTGATAATTCAGTTTTAGCCGAGCACATATTATTGCCCTGTATTATTATTTGAAAAAATACATATTTATAGGAGAGTTTTTAAACAGGTTTACCTAACAACTGTTTTTTTAGCATACTAATTGCATATATTTAATAGCAGCAATCTTTACCCTTGAAAATCATAAAAATTTGGCACGAATTGGACGTATAGTACTAAAAACAGTTCTTTGGATAATTGCAGGTGTCATCTTCCTGGTGTTGCTTGTAGTTATTTTGATACAGGTACCTGCTGTGCAAAATTTTGCCAAAAATAAGGCCGTTACTTTTTTACAAAATAAGATCCACACAAAAGTTAAGATAGGACACATTAGTTTAGGCCTGCCGAAGCTGATCGTATTGGAAGATGTTTACTTTGAGGACCAGCATCGTGATACCCTGATAGCAGGTGAGAAACTGAAGGTTGATATCAGCATGCTAAAACTGCTGCACCACCAGGTGGAGGTGAATGAGATTAACCTGGAAGGCATAACCGCCAACATCAGCCGTAATAAGGATAGTGTTTTTAATTTCGATTATATAACCAAAGCATTCGCGGGCGAGCAGAAGAAGGAGCCCAAGCCTACGGATACCAGTTCATCCATGAAATTCTCGGTTGATAAGATCATTCTCGACAGGATAAAGATCAGTTATAATGATAAGATCACAGGTAACGATGTAAGTTTTAACCTGGGCCATTTTGATACCCGCATTAAGGATTTTGATATGGATAAAATGAAATTTACCATACCAAAGATCACCCTCTCAGGCTTTAACGCGCGCATTATTCAAACTGCTGTACCGCCATCAAAAACGCCAGTTGATACAACTACCAAGCCGCTGAACATGACGCTTAACCTCGGCACTATTGATATATCAAAGATCAATGTGGTATATCGTACGGATACCATGGCTGCCAATGTGAACCTGGGCAGTTTGGTGGTGGAGATGAACAAGATCGACCTTAAAAACCAGAACGTAGGCATCAAATCAATCAACCTGAGTGATACCAAAGCAGGTATCACCTTTGCGCAACCCGAAGCCGCTAAAAAAGTAGTTGTTAAGGAGATTAAAAAGATAAACACGATGGCCAAACCGGCAAACAGCACCAAAGGCTGGTCGGCATCACTGGATAAGATCACTTTTGTAAACGATAACATTAAGTTTGATAACAATGGGCAAAAGCCGCTGAAAAAAGGGCTCGACTTCGCCCACATGAACATCAAGGATCTGAATGCTGACGCGCAAAACATTGTCTACAATCCCGACACCATTTCAGGTAAAATAAACTCCTTTACTTTTAGTGAAAAGAGCGGACTGGCTATTAAAAAATTTCACACCACATTTTTCTACGGCCCTAAAAATTCTTATCTGAACGACCTGTATGTAGAAACCCCGCAATCTGTCATACAAAAGCAGTTACAGGTTAGCTACCCTTCCATCGCATCATTAAGTACCAATTTGGGCGCTTTGTATGTGAATGCCAATTTAGATGGCAGTCGCTTAGGGTTAAAAGATGTGTTATTACTGATGCCGACCATGGCGACAATGGAACCTTTCGCGCATTCGCCAAACGCGGTGTTCAGGATTAATGGCCGGGTAACTGGCAAGGTAAATGACCTGAGTATCCCTAATCTTGAGGTACGTGGATTAAGTAATACCCACATCCTGGCATCAGCAAAAATGCGTGGTTTGCCCGATGTAAATAAGGCATACTTTGATCTTACGATAAAAGATTTCAATACCAGCAGTGCCGATATTAACAAGCTGGTTCCAGCCGGTACGATACCTGCCAGTGTAAGTATACCGCAGACCATGAACCTGAAAGGCACCTTTAAAGGCGGTATAAAAACCTTCAATACCAAAATGGCCCTGCGTTCCAGCTATGGCGCGGTTGACCTTACCGCCAACATGCAGAATGGCAATAATAAAAAGATCGCCGCTTACTCGGCAAACATAAAGGTAAACGATCTGAACGTTGGCGCGCTCAGCAAGCAACCGCAAATGGCGGGTAAGGTAACACTTGCCGCAAATATTAAAGGTACCGGGCTCGACCCAAAAACTGCGAACTTGCAGTTCAGCGGCGATGTAGTATCGGCCTATGTTAAGGGATATACTTATAAAAATTTAAAGCTGAGTGGCACATCGCATAACGGTAATTATACCGCCAAAATGCTGATGAAAGATCCAAACATCAACTTCAGTCTGGATGCCAAGGCTAATATGAACAAGAAGTATCCATCAATAAATGCTACTTTAACGGTGGATAGCATCAACCTTAAAAATTTGAATTTCACGAAGGATGAAATGCGTTTTCATGGTAAAATAGTAGCCAACGTTCCTACTGCTGACCCCAATTATTTAAATGCTGATATTGAGGCCACCGACCTGCTGATCGTAAATAAGGCACAGCGCATAAAAGTAGATTCGATGAGTTTGATCTCTACCGCCAATGCCGATAGCAGTACGCTTAAATTTAAAACACAAATGCTTACCGCGCACCTGGCAGGTAAATATAAACTCCCGGAGATTGGCGCGGCTTTGCAGGATGTAATTGACAAATATTACAACACTTCTGCGGCAAGCGGCAAAACAAAGGCTAAATATTCGCCTGAGAATTTTGTGTTTGATATCCATATAGCCAAAACGCCATTGATGGTGCAGTTCCTGCCCGATCTTAAACAGTTAACGCCTATACTTATCAACGGCCACTTCAACAGCCAAACCGGCGACCTGGCCTTAAATGGTGGGTTAACAAAAATGGTTTATGGCGCTAATGATATCAGCAACTTAAAAATAGCTATCAACACCGGCAACAACGCGCTCAATTATAGTTTTACTGTTGATGATATAAAGGTTGGTTCATCATTCGATCTGCTCTATACCGCCATCACTGGCAGCGCGCAAAATAACAAATTGAATATTGACGCGCAGATACATGATGCTGCGAAAAAAGAGCGTTTCCATCTGGCCGGGGTAGTAAGCGCTTTAGAGAACGAATACCAGTTTAGCTTCCTGCCCAATGGCCTGATGCTGGATTATGAACCATGGACAGTAGGTGCTGATAACTTTATTCAATTCGGTGGTAAAGGTATACTGGCTAAAGATTTCAGCCTGACCAATAATAACCAGGAGCTCAGTATAAACAGCGATTCACAAACAATGAACTCGCCACTTACGGTTAGTTTTAAGAATTTCCATATCGAAACCCTTACCCGCATAGCCCGGCAGGATTCGTTACAGGTTGGCGGCGTAATTAATGGCGATGCACATGTAAGCAACTTCCAAACCTCGCCTGTGTTTACTACGGCATTAAATATTAACGATTTCAGCTTTAAGGGCGATACCGTTGGCAACATCGCCATAAAAGTTAATAACCAAACTGCCAATGCCTATGCTGCCAATGTAAGCATCACCGGCAAAGGTAACCAGGTTGACCTGGATGGCGTTTACTATACCCAACCCGACAGTCGCTTTGACCTTAACCTGAATATCGTTTCGCTGAACATGAAGAGTATTGAAGGCTTCAGTTTTGGCAATATTAAAAATGCCAGTGGGGATATTACCGGGAAAATGAAAATTTCGGGCACAACAACGGCTCCTGAAGTTAGGGGTGATATCAATTTTAACAAAGTCGGGTTTAACGTATCCATGCTGAATTCCTACTTCAGCATGCCAAATGAAAGCATCACTTTTAACAACGATGGCATCCTGTTCAATGATTTTACTTTGGTTGATTCAACCGGGAATAAAGCTGTTGTTACGGGTAACATCTACACAAAAACATATACTGATTTTGCTTTCGCGCTTAATATCAAAATGGACAACTTCAGAGCGGTTAATTCAACACAAGCCGACAATAAACTGTTTTACGGGAAACTATACCTGAACAGTAATATTAAGATTGGCGGCAATATGGATAAGCCTATTGTTGATGCTACCATCACCGTTAACGACAAAACGGATATGACCTTTGTATTGCCCGAAGATGACCCGAGTGTTGAGGACCGGCAGGGCGTAGTAGAAGTTATAAATGAACACGCGCCGCAATTGGATTCGCTGCTGATGGCCCGGCAATTGGACTCGCTTAAAAAAACAGGGCTTAAAGGGCTGGATGTAAATGCGACTATCAATATCAGCAAAGCTGCCAATTTTACTATTGTAATAGATGAGCGCAATGGTGATGTAGTGCAAATTAAAGGCGAGGCGCATTTAAATGGTGGTATCGACCCAAGCGGTAAAACAAGCTTAACGGGTACATATACGGTTGAGCAGGGTTCGTATAATCTTTCGTACGCTACTGTAAAACGTAAATTCCTTTTCAAAAAGGGAAGCACCATCACCTGGACTGGCGACCCAACCAGCGCTGATATAAACCTTACTGCGGTTTATGTGGCTAACGTACCCCCTATCGACCTGGTGAGCCAACAGTTGGGTGGCGACCAGACCACCACTACCATGTACAAACAAAAGCTGCCGTTTAATGTCGACCTGAATTTAAAGAACCAACTCTTAAAGCCTGATATCAGCTTTGACATTGTATTGCCCGACAGCACTTACAGCGTATCGCCGGATGTGATACAAACCGTTAATACACGCCTAACACAAATTCGCCAGGACCCTAATGAGATGAATAAACAGGTACTGGGCGTACTGGTACTTGGGCACTTTATTGGTGATAACCCGCTGCAAAGTCAGGGTGGCAGTACTGGTATTAATGGCGCTATCCGCAGTAGCGTAAGCAGCTTACTATCCGATCAGCTGAATAAACTGGCGGGTAACCTGATAGGTGGTATCCAGTTAAGCTTCGACCTGACTTCGGGGGCAGACTATTCAACCGGAACCCAGCAAAACCGTACGGACCTGAATGTAGGTTTATCAAAACAATTTTTAAATGACCGCATTACAGTTACAGTAGGTAATAACTTTAACCTGGAAGGACAAAACCAGCCGGGGCAGAAAACTACCGATCTGGCGGGTAATATATCCGTAAATTATAAGATCACCCAGGATGGCCGCTACATGGTGCGCGCTTACAGGCGTGATGAGTTTATCGTGATTGAAGGGCAGGTGGTTGAAACCGGCGTGGGCTTTACCATAACCTATGAGTACAACCGCTTTAAGGAACTGTTCAGGAAAAAGACGCAACAGGAAAAGACTTTAGAGAAAGATTATAAGGATAAGCAGAAAGAGCAAAATAAAGAAAAGAAGCAGGCCGAAAAAGAACACGATCAGCAGGTAGATAATACGCAACCGGCAGATCAGCCTGCACAACAAAAACAAACATCCAACTAACGTATATGGCTAAGTTTAAATATCTGTTTATTTTTTTATTGGTCGCTTTTATAAGCGCCTGTAGCACCACTAAATACCTGGCGCCCGGGCAAAAGCTATATGATGGCGGCGAGGTAAAGATCACAGATAAGCAAAACACAACAAAGGCTGAAGCCAAAGCACTAACTACAGAATTGAATGGATTGTTAAGGCCTCAACCTAATTCAAAAATTTTGGGACTGCGTTTTAAGCTTTGGGTATACGATAAAACCAAGACTAAAAAAGAAAGAGGTTTAAGGCATTATTTAAATACCCATATAGGCGAGCCACCTGTTTTGGTAAGTTCGGTTGATATGGATAAGAACAGCAACATATTACAAAACAGGCTGCAAAACGAAAGTTACTTTTTAGCGCAGGTGAACGGCGATACCGTTAGCAAGAAGAAATCATTTATATCAAAAGCTGTTTACACCATACAAACCGGGCCCGCTTATCATTACAATAAAATTGTGTTCCCTGGGGCTAAAGATAATGACCTGGATACCGCGGTTGCTGGCACAGTTAACCAAACTCTTTTAAAGGTTGGTGACAAATACAATCTTGATATTATTAAGGCTGAACGGATCCGGATTGATGCTAAGCTAAAAGAAAGAGGCTTTTATTATTTTGCGCCTGAAGACCTGATCATGCGTTACGATAGCACCATAACCGGGCACAAGGTTGATATGTTTGTAACTATTAAGCCTACTACTCCCGATCAGGCGAGGTGGATCTATAAGATCAGGAATATTTATGTGTACTCCAGGTATTCATTAAGGGATACCTCCGTTAACCCTGATTCTGCTACCAAATATGCCTGGTATCATGTTATTGACCGCAGAAAGACCGTACATCCTTATGTATTTAAAAACACGGTATTGCTGCATCCGGGTGATACTTATAACCGTACTGAACACACCAATAGCTTAAACCGTTTTATTGAACTGGGACCGTTTAGCTATGTAAAAAACAGGTTTGATGATGTAACCCCCGATTCGCCTTTTTTGGATGTGAGTTATTACTTAACCCAATACAAAAAGAAATCGCTTAGTGCTGAAATAATCGCGCGGCAAACATCGGCCAATTACGATGGTACACAGATAAACCTGACCTTCAGGAATAAAAACACCTTTAAGGGAGCTGAGTTATTTACGATAAATCTGTTTACGAGTACTGATAAGCAATTTGGCAGCTACCATAATGGGTACGATGTTTATCAGTTTGGTATCCAGCCATCCATATCATGGCCAAGGTTTATAAGTCCGTTTAACGTTACTACCGATAATGCCTTTATACCGCGAACTATATTGACAACAGGTTACACTTATATTGATCGCCGGCAACTTTATACATTAAACTCATTTAACGCATCGTGGGGGTATCAATGGAAACCTAACCTATATAAAACATACCAATTTAACCCTCTTGAGGTAACTTTGGTTGATGCTGCTAATGTTACCAAGCTTTACCTGGATAGTATTCATAACACACACAACCCAACACTAGCGCACGTAATAAACAACCAATTTACTATTGGCCCAAGTTTTACTTACACGTATGATAATACAGGAGATGATTTCAGGACCAATACCATGTATTACAATACAAAGCTTAGCCTTTCGGGTAATCTTTATGGTATTATAACGGGTGCAGATACTTTAGCTGGAAAACCAAAAAAATTATTTGGGGCAACTTTTGATCAGTATACGAAGTTAGAGAACGAAATAAGATTTTTTCATAAACTTAGTCCTAACAGTAAGCTTGCTGCACGGTTTTTAGTTGATGTAGGTGTTCCTTATGGCAACTCAACTATATTGCCTTACACACAACAGTTTTTTATTGGTGGCCCTAACAGCTTACGTGGGTTCCAGGCGCGGTCAATAGGTCCAGGGTCGTACTATCCACCATCAACAGTTACAGGTGCCAGTGAGTTTTTGCCGGATGAATCGGGAGATATAAAGATCGAGGCCAATATAGAATACAGGCCCAAGCTATTTAGTATAGTTGAGGGCGCGCTATTTTTTGATACCGGTAATATATGGATGATGAGGCCACATGACGGGCTGCCCGGTGCCGCGTTCGGTAAAAACTTCCTTACTCAATTTGCAGGTGATGCCGGTTTTGGTCTGCGTTTTAACCTTACCGTATTGATTTTACGTACCGACTTTGGCTTCCCGCTTTTCGAGCCGGCTCAAAAAACATTTGGGGTTGTTGACGGTGTAAATTATGACGATGCAAAATGGCGCGGGTCAAACATGGTGTTTAACCTGGCAATTGGCTATCCGTTTTAATTGCTTTTACAACTGAACGGATCATATTTGCTCGATTATTGAATAATTTTACATAATTGCTGATTTAGTTTTAACTTTATTTGTCTTGACCAATTTATGTGCCGTGCACATGCTCAACCTTAAATAATTTGATACTAAGCAAATGGATCGTCCGCAAAAAAGTAGAACGATTATAATTATTAGCCTGTTTATTATGGCTGTAAGTGTGATATGCATGCTTGGCCGGGCATATCATAACGCTAATATTCAGCATATTGCCATATTTGATGTTTTTAAATTTAATGCGGCCCTATGTTTCTTTTTGTTCAGCGGCGCTTTACTACTTTTTCAATACCGGCTTCCTAAATATAATACCTTGCTCTTTTTTGTATTATCAATTTTGGGTACAACAATCGGGCTTATCACGCTGTTCCAATTTATATTCCATTTTAATACAGGCATTGACCAATTATTTGCAACAGATACTGCAACATTAGCGCCTTTATCTCCGGGGCGTATGGCCTATAATTCGGCCATCAATTTTTCGTTGCTTGGCATAGGCATGCTGGCGCTTACGGCTAATAAGCGCGCAATTAATATCGCATCACAATATATTTTTCATTTAGTTAGTATCATATCTGTTATCGTATTAATTGGATTACTGTACGGCGCATCTTTATTTTATACGCTGTTTTATATAACCTCAATGCCTGCGTTTACAGCATTCTTTTTCCTTATCTTATCGGTTGAGGCATCGTTACTAAACCCATCAATCGGCCTTGCCCGGCTTTTTACAGGTAAGCGTATCGGCAACCAAA